>Ga0228670_1001182_pt1 | contig 11982 bp, 13 predicted proteins | sample 85DmetaG_FD_182785 | JGI IMG/M metagenome (GOLD analysis project Ga0228670, IMG submission 182785) | Seawater microbial communities from Monterey Bay, California, United States - 85D | ecosystem: Environmental > Aquatic > Marine > Coastal | place: USA: California | collected 2016-10-13
AGGATACAAATGGATAACCCCGTGATTGGTTTACTTATACTTGGCGGGATCGCTTTGTTCCTGATTCTCAGGTTGAAAAGTGTACTTGGCACGCGCGACGGGTTTGAAGCGCCTCCCGCAAACACACCCGCGCCGCAGGGCCGCTCTGTGCGTCGTGACTTTGAAGTCATTGATGGCGGTCCAGACCGAGACATTATCGACCATGTGGATGACGGATCTGAATCCGCCCGCGCACTTGCCGGGATGAAGCTTGCAGAACCCGGTTTTTCCGTGACTGAGTTCATTGGCGGCGCACGTGGCGCCTATGAAATGATCCTCATGGCGTTTGAGCGTGGCGATGTCGCTGAGATTGAGGATTTCCTCGCCGAAGACGTCTATGAGACGTTCGTTTCAGTGATTGCGGACCGCGAAGACAAGGGTCTGCGGATCGAAGCGGATTTCGTCGGTGTGCGTGAGGTTGGCCTGGAATCGGCAACCTTTGATCGCGACACCAATGACGCAGAGGTAACACTCCGCTTTGTGGGTGAGCTGACCAGCGTTGTTCGCAACGAAGCTGGTGAGATCGTTGAGGGCAACCCCAACGAAATCAAGAAACAGCGCGATGTTTGGACGTTTGCACGGACCATGGGCGAGGATGATCCTAACTGGCGTCTCGTCGCGACGGGTGGATGACCGACGTATCCCTAAAAGACACCAAAAAGGCCGGGTCCGACACCCGGCCTTTGTCGTTTGATGCCCTGCCCGGCTGGTTTAGGGATGATCATGCCGCGGCGTGGGCGTGTTTTGAAAATACGCGTGATCTTAGTTACCCCCTAGTGGAAAAGCCCGGTGATGTTTCGGCGCGTGAATTCTTTGAGACGCATTTTACGTTGAAGCGCCTAGGTAACGGTCGCGGGCATTTAACCGGCTATTACGAGCCTGAAATTGCTGCGTCCCGAGTGCGTACAAATGAATACCCCTGTCCGATCTATGCCTGCCCTCAGGACGCTGCATCGCAAGCATTGACCCGTGAGGCAATTATTCGGGACGGGGCGCTTGATGGGCTAGGACTAGAAATTGCGTGGCTACGGGACCCCGTGGATGCTTTTTTCCTACAAGTGCAGGGATCAGGGCGATTGATGTTTGCGGATGGTCAAAGCCTTCGTGTGGGTTTTGCCGCAAAAAACGGTCATCCCTACGTCAGTATCGGTGCTGAACTGGTCCGCAAAAATGTCTTCGCCGCAGACGAGGTATCGGCGGATAAGGTTAAGTCGTGGCTCCGTACAAACGGACCCGATCTGTTGCTACTGAACCCCTCTTTCGTGTTCTTCAAAGTACTCGACCTGCCACAAGACAGTGGCCCACTTGGCGCGATGGACCGGCCGGTGACGACTGATCGTACATTGGCGGTAGATCCAGCACATATTCCGCTTGGCACCCCAGTTTGGATCGAGTTCGAAGGTCATAACCGCCTTTGCGTGGCCCAAGATATAGGCAGCGCGATCAAGGGCCCAAATCGGGGCGATCTTTATTGCGGAACTGGCACAGATGCCGGCCTGCGCGCAGGGTCACTGAATGCCGAGGTTACCATGACACTCCTTTTGCTGCGTGAGGTATCGGTATGAGCCGCCGTCGCAAGGAGCTTAGTTCAGACGATACCGCCCTCTGGCAGGAGGTCGTCAAAACGGCTGAGCCGCTGCACCCTACCAAGCGGGCAAGCGCGCCGCCGGAGCAACCAAAACCCAAGCCTAGCCCAAAGCCTGATCATACGATCTCACATTTTCAATTGGGTCAGCAGGCGCGTGCCAAGCTGCCTTCGCATGATATTGCCCCCGCCCTGCGGGAGCGGGTGAATAGCGCTCCGCTGCGTATGGACAAAAAGACGTTTACCAAAATGCGGCGCGGTAAGGTCCGTCCCGAGGGGAAGCTGGATTTGCACGGCATGACGCTTGCGGCGGCGCACCCCACGCTGATGCGGTTCGTGATGGATGGGCATGCCGATGGCAAACGGCTTCTGCTGGTCGTGACTGGCAAGGGCAAAAGCACCCGCGATGATGGCCCTATCCCAATCCGCCGAGGGGTTTTGCGACACCAAGTGCCTCAATGGCTGGCTATGCCTCCGATGGGTGCAGTGGTTTCACAGGTGACCCAAGCGCACATCAGCCATGGCGGTGAGGGTGCTTATTATGTCTATCTACGTCGGGCGCGCTGACTTTAGGCCGAGCCACGCCAATAGGCCTGCGCCCACAAAATAGACACTAAATAAGGGAAATTGCGCGTTAAACGACAAGCCGGTGTCGATGAATGCACCGGTGATCCAAGGTCCCGCGGCTGATCCCGCCACCATGACTGCGGTCGCTAGCGCCTTGATAGATCCGACGAATTGCGTGCCATAGTGCTCTGCCCAAAACGCGCCGGGGACAGCCGCGCTCATACCTTGGGTTGCGCCGATAATTACAAATGCAGCACCGCCCACCCACAATGACGTAGCTGACGCCAGCAACATAAAGCCCAACGCAGCCGGGATCAGATAGGTCGGAACAAGAAATCGTGTGCCAAACCGATCAATTGCTGCGCCTGCGGAGAGCATCGTAACCACAGACGCTACTGTAAAAACGGGAAACAAGAGGGTGAGGTCCGCATGCGTCCAACCCTTAACTTCGGCCAAGTGGACTTGGTGGAAAAACAGCGCTGTCCCCCATGCCGATAAGCCAAAAATCGAAGGGCAAAAGGCCCAGAATAGAGGGTGTCGTATAGCCTCAGCGCGGGTCCAATGCCGCGCGCCCATACCTGTGGCACCCTTTTCCTCAGCGTGGGATTGTGGCGTGCGTTCCTTTTGCAAAAGCCAAACCAACAGCGGAATGGCGAGAAATGCGAAGCCGGCTGCAATTGCCCATGAAACACGCCATCCCACCGCGTCTTTGATCATCACAAACAGCATCGGTAGAAACGCCTGCGCCACAGCAAAACCAAGGGCTGCAATAGCCAACGCCCGCCCACGCGAAGCGACGAACCAGCGGGTCATCGCAACAGCGGGGATATGGCTCAGCATGCCCTGCCCCGTCACCCGCAGCGCGAGGATCAAAAACACTAACGTTCCCGCAAATGGGTTAACCGCCATCGCAATGCACGACAGCGCCAGAAGGATCAGTGTTATCGCGGAGAGTGTCCGCACCCGGAACCTGTCTGTTAACCCGCCTGCCCATACCATGATCAAGGCCGACACACCTGTGCCGATCCCATAGATCAGACCCCAATCCCCATGGCTCAACCCGAAATCGCGGCGAATTTCACCGGCAAAGATCGCGATAAAGAAGGTTTGCCCATAGCTGGATGAAAACGCCAACAGCGCCCCCGCCGCCAGCCAGCGGATGTTAGAGAGGAAAAACCCGATCATGGCCAAGCGTTACGGCCCAAGGATGCATCACGCTAGTGTTTTAGAGCACGTAGCGGCTTAGATCGGTCGATTTCGCCAAAGCGCCGAGGTGTTTATCAACAAATGCCGCATCAACCGTAACCGTATCGCCGGTCCGATCAGGCGCGGAAAAGCTAAGATCCTCGAACACGCGTTCCAGTACCGTATAAAGCCGCCGTGCCCCGATATTCTCAACGCTTTCGTTTACCTCAGCGGCGATGCGGGCCAAGGCGCCGATACCCTCGGGCGTGAAATCAACGGTGACCTCTTCGGTCGCCATTAGCGCCGTGTATTGCCGTGTCAGCGCGTTGTCGGTTTCCGTCAGAATACGCACAAAGTCTTCTTCGGTTAGGCCGCGCAATTCGACGCGGATGGGCAAACGACCCTGAAGTTCAGGCAAAAGGTCCGAGGGTTTTGCGATATGAAACGCACCGGACGCAATGAACAGGACGTGGTCGGTTTTGACAGGCCCGTGCTTGGTCGAAACGGTTGTGCCCTCAATCAGAGGCAACAAATCTCGCTGCACCCCTTCGCGGGATACGTCACCACCGCGCGCATCAGAGCGGGCGCAAACCTTGTCGATTTCATCGATAAATACGATGCCAGATTGCTCAACCGCACGGATCGCCTCACGATTGACGGCCTCAGCATCGAGCAGTTTGTCAGCCTCTTCGTCGATCAGCAGATCATAGCTGGCCGCAACGGTTAGGCGTTTCGTAACCGTGCGCTGGAATGCTTTGCCAAACATTGCCCCAAGGTCCATGCCGCCGGGCATCTGACCGGGCTGACCCGGGATCTCAAAGGGCATCGGGTTCGAGGTGTCTTGCACCTCAAGCTCAATGATCTTGTCGTCCAATTCACCGGCGCGCAGCTTTTTGCGGAACATATCCCGGGTGCCATCGCGGGCGCCGTCACCGGCCAGCACGTCAATCACCCGCTCCTCTGCGGCGGAATGAGCATTGGCCTTAACCTCATCGCGCATGTGTTCACGGGTCATCAGGATGGCGCTGTCCACCAAATCACGAATGATCTGTTCTACATCGCGACCGACATAACCGACTTCAGTGAATTTCGTGGCCTCAACCTTTAGAAACGGCGCGCGCGCAAGCTTGGCAAGACGACGCGAGATTTCGGTTTTGCCAACGCCGGTGGGGCCGATCATCAGGATGTTTTTGGGATACACTTCATCGCGCAGGTCATCGCCTAGCTGTTTGCGGCGCCAACGATTGCGGAGCGCCACGGCAACTGCCCGCTTGGCATCCTTTTGGCCGATGATGAAACGGTCAAGCTCGGATACGATTTCACGCGGGGTCAGGTTGGTCATTGTGGTCTCCTTCTTGGTCCTAACTAAGCGCCCGGTCGAAAATCGCAACCAATCGGTCTAGGGCTGCCCAAGGATGATACGTGTTGTTTGGCGGGCGCGGATGACCGAGCCCGGAATAAGGCCCGGCCTTAGGGTGGCATCGCGGCCCAAGGCATCAGCCGTTTTTGACAGTTGGCGGATCAGGCGAATGGCTTCTGGCGATGAGGCTGCAGTAAAGTGCCGAAGCCTGTCGCCCCCTGATGACAATCCGCTGACATCCAAAAACAACAGATCAAATGCCCCCAACTCGTTTGAATCCCCCAAGGAACCAACCCGGCTCACTTGCCCCGTCAGCCGGGCAGAGACCGTTAACGCCCGATCGTTCGGAGAGGCAATCACGATAAACGGATCAGGCAATTTGCCAATCCGCGTGGCCTGCGCCTTGAACACATCAAGGTCGATATCCGGCGAAATCAGGACGACGCCATCCAACCTATCCAACACGTCGCGTCGGCCAGAGATGGCCAAGTCCCGCAGGACCTCCATCAACAGATCCGATCCGACAGAGTGGGCGACGACGGTGAATTCTTTGGTTGTTAACCCAGACAGAGCCACGATGAGGTCTTGCAGCCCCGCGCGCGATGCCATGATGGATTCACGGTCAAACGCATAGGCAAGCGCGTTGCCTGCAGATGGCCATGAGTAATGCGCCGACACGCCGTTGAAATCAAAGTCCTCAGCCATTTGTACGGTCCGCAAAACGCCGTCAGCAAAGGTGTTGTTGTAGCCGTGAATATATAGCTGAACGCGTTTTTCATCACTTTGGGATAAGGCGCGTTTGATGCCGGCGATCAGCGCGCTCTGCGTGCCAACAGGTGTTACATTGCTGACCAGCATGTCGGTTTCGGGATCAGGCTTGCGGAAAGGAAAGGCAACTTCTCCCTCCGGCCGATTGGGCGGCAGCGTGATGTCGATTTTCATATGGCGGGATTGTGGACTGCGCGCCGCCGTCAGAACACGAGTTTCGGGGTCAATATCGCGCTGTGTCGTCACAAAGACTGACCGGGTCGGTAGATCAAGTCCAGATGGCGCGCTCATGAGGGCCGCGCGTGGTGCGCAGCCCGCTAATAATCCCAAAACGATGAGCGCGCGCCACATGTGTCAGCCGATCGTTTCAACCGTGAGCTTGCCATTGGTGTAAACGCAAATGTCGGCAGCAATGGCCATGGCTTTGCGTGCCAATGTTTCGGCGTCTAAGTCTGTTTCCATCAGGCCGCGTGCTGCCGCGAGCGCGAAGTTCCCGCCTGACCCGATAGCGGCGATGTCATGCTCTGGCTCCAGCACATCACCCGCGCCGGTGATCACGAACAGGTCGGTGCCGTCCGTGACGATCAGCATCGCTTCTAGCTTTTGAAGGTACTTGTCGGTGCGCCAGTCTTTTGCCAATTCAACGCTTGCGCGGGCCAGTTGGCCTGGCGTGGCCTCGAGCTTGGTTTCCAACCGTTCAAGCAGGGTGAACGCATCGGCCGTTGATCCGGCAAAGCCTGCAACAACTTCATGCCCGCCGGGTGAAAGCCTACGGACTTTGCGCGCCGTACCCTTGATGACCGTCTGCCCAAGCGACACCTGTCCGTCGCCCGCAACAACGACCTTACCACCTTTGCGCACACCGATGATTGTTGTGCCGTGCCAACCGGGAAATTCGCTCATCTTTTGACCTCCGTTTGGCCCCTGTATGCCGGGGGTCGTTCAAAATTGCCAGCGGGCGCGGCGGGGCACTTTGACCGCGAGCATCGGCTTGATGAGTTTCGTCCCAAAACGGTTGAGGTCAAGCGCCTCATGTACCCCGATGGTTTCATGTCCGTCGATCACGGTTTTGACCGCGCTGCGTGAATAAAACGGGGCGTCGAGCATCATTTTGACTTCACGCGGGGTGGTGCCGGGGTCTGCGCGGGTTTCGCGGCGGACCAACCAGCGGGATCTTGCCATGCGGGTGCGCGGGGGGCCGGGAATTTCCTCAACCGACCCATCATCGCCGAACCGCACCGCGACGGACAGCTCGCTGCCATCACGGCGGTCCGCGTCATAAAACGTGACAGACCCACCCGGCACCGGATACCGGCCCCACGTCCAATAGCTGAAGTCTTCCTCTAGGGCGGCGGTCCCAAAGTTGCTGTCGAAATAACCGTGCCCATTCCAACGCCAACCGGGGCGGTTCAGGTCAACTTCAATGTCGCTCGATGGTGCAAAGGGACGCCAAACATGGCGACCGTCGTCCGTTAAGGGGAGTTCAACGGAGGTGAGCGTTTTGGGTCGGATCGTGACCTTACCCGCAAGCCGCTGTGCGTGGGGCGTGCTGATCTCATTTAGGTCGATCACCAGTTTTTCGCCGTCCCAATGCAGGGACGATGGGCCAACCGTCATTGTTTCACCCGAGAGCTTTAGCGCCGAACGCCCCCTGTCGGTCATGGTCCAGCGTCCGCCCCGCCCGTAGGTCGCGACGTTGATGCAGCAGTGATTGGCCGGGTCTTTACGTCCCGACCACCGGTACCACGGCGAAAAGACCGACCCTATGAAGGCGATGATCGAGATCGCGCGGCTTCCGTCTTCGCTGATGCCGTCAATGTACCACCACGCATAGCCGTTTTCGGGTACGTCGATGTTGAAGCAAGGTCGCTCAAGATCGCCTCGGCCGCGTGCTTGCCGGAGAGAGCCGCCATCGGAATGCCCGCCCCCGGATGCGCCCCCCCGCCCGCGAGATAAAGCCCGGCCAAGGGTGTCCGCGCGGTCGGGCGCTGGAACGCTGCCATCATTCCATGTGGGGATCGCCCGTAAAGGGATCCGTCCGATGCCGGAAACAGACGATTGAACATCTCTGGTGTCGTGAGTGCGGCTGTTGACGGCTGCGGAGAGAACCTGAGCCCCATGCGCTCTAGCGTCTGAAAGGTCACGTGGTGACATTGATCCATCTCCTTTTGGCTCGGTTCGGTTTGGGGGCGCGGTGGACCGTTCATGATGATCTCAAACCGCTCAGGGCCGTCCGTTTGCGTGCCTGTTCCGCGATCTTGGGCACATACATATAGCGTGGCGTCAGTAGGCATTTGCCCGGCCTCAATTGCGGAAAACTCTTGTTTAGGGTCTTTTGCAAAGAACACATTGTGATGGTCCAGTGCGACACCAGACGGTGCTGCGGCGAATGACCAGACAAAGGCTGAAAGGCTTCGTGGTTCTTGGGGCGGAACGGCTTTTTGTGATGAGGCACCCAAAAGCCCCGCGTTCAACGCCTTTGGATCGCCGTTAAAAACGACGACATCGGCGGGGTAGCGGGCATCTTTGGTGTGAACCGCGACAACCTTATCGCCTTGGGTTTCGATCCGGGTGACAGGGCTGTTTGTCCGAAGGGTCGCGCCTGCTTGTGTGGCAACATTGGCCATCGCTTGGGCCAACATATGCATACCGCCCTCAACGCGCCAAACACCCTGCGCCTCTGCGTGCCATATCAACCCAAGGATTGCGGGCGATTGGTAGGGCGACCCGCCAACATATGTGGCGTAGCGTCCGAACAATTGCCGCAACCGGGGGTCGGAAAAAGAAAGCGCGAGCTTGCGCGCAAGCGATAAGCCGGGCGCCATCGCGGGGATAAGGCTGGGGTGCCGCATCACATGCCGGGTTAGCGCGTCTTGGGACGGTGCCGCGCTGTGCATCATGGGGCCCTCAAAGGTGTTGAACAGCTGCGCGGCGGTTTTAGAAAACCGCCGAAATTCGCGCACAGCCTTGGCACCGGCGAATGTGCCCACTGCATCCTCGGATGCGCGTTGATCTGCGAACAGGTCCAGTGTGCTGCCGTCTTGCCAATGATGACGCGCGAGTATCGTTTCGGGCACGAGGGTGACATGGTCATCCAGCCGGGCACCTGCGCTCTGGAACAAGTCCTCAAAAACAGGCCGCATGGTCATGACAGTTGGGCCAGCATCGACAGGGCCAGCGTCCGACGGGACCGTTCGCATCTTGCCGCCGGGCGCGCCGTGCGCCTCAAGAATTGTGACGTCACCATGGGCGCACAGCCGCATGGCGGTGGCGAGGCCACCTACCCCGGCTCCGATGATCACAATCTGTCTTGTCATACACAAACAGTTGACTCGGACGGCTCATATGTCCAGTGTGATTTACATGTATGTGTCAGATAATTATGACACTAACGGTACGGAGATCCGATATGCCATTGAAAACTCGCATCGAAAACGCGATTGACGCGGCTCTTTTGCGGGCGCGGCGCGGTTCTGCTCCGACCCAGCTTTCTAATGCATTGTTCTACGCAATGAAGCCCGGAGGGGCGCGCATTCGCCCGACAATCTCGCTTTCTGTGGCTTTGGCGTGTGGCGATGATGCGCCTGATGTGTCCAACGCGGCGGCAACCTCGATTGAGCTGATCCACTGCGCGAGCCTCGTTCACGATGACATGCCTTGCTTCGATGACGCCGACACCCGGCGCGGCAAGCCGACGGTTCACAAAGAATACGGCGAGGCCTTGGCGCTGCTGACGGGTGATAGCCTCATTGTTCAAGGGTTCGACACACTGGCCCAGGTTGCGCGCAAACACCCTGCCCGTGCTGCTGAGCTGATGTCCGAACTCGCCAACTTTACCGGTATGCCGAATGGAATTTGTGCAGGCCAAGGTTGGGAAAGCGAAGAACATATTGATCTGTCCGCCTACCACCGGGCGAAAACTGGCGCATTGTTTACTGCCGCGACCCGCATGGGCGCCATCGCTGCGGGACAAGAGGCTGAACCATGGACTGAACTCGGCGCGCGCATTGGTGAGGCGTTCCAAGTGGCCGATGACCTGCTTGATGCGCTGTATGATGCGGACACGATTGGAAAACCCGCTGGACAAGACGCTCTGCATAATCGCCCCAATGCCGTTAGCGAATACGGTGTTGGAGGTGCGGTAAAGCGCCTTGAGGATATTCTTGGTGGGGCGATTTCGTCGATCCCATCGTGTCCGGGCGAAGCCATGCTCGCAGAGATGGTGCGGAAAACGGCTGAGCGTCTGACGCCAGTGATGCCAGCATCCACCGCAGCAGAATGACACTCGCTGATCCGCAGATGCCCGTGGCTCGCAAGGGGCCGTGGTTGCCGCGTTTGATTGCGTCGCGCCGTTTCCAAAGCTGGGCAGCGCGTTTTCCGTTGACCCGCCGCATTGCGCGCAAGGATGGCGAAAAGCTGTTCGATCTGGTCTCGGGGTTTGTTTACTCGCAAGTTTTACTGGCTGTTGTTGAACTGAGGCTATTGCCGACGCTGATGGCTGGGCCTCTGTCGGCTGCGGACTTGGCCAAAGGCACCGAACTGACTGCGGACCGGATGGAAATCCTTTGCGATGCCGCCGTGGCATTGGGTCTAATGACGAAAAAGCGCGCGCTTTATCGTCCGGGTCGTTTGGGTGCGGCGATGCAGGGTGTGCCCGGGTTAGAGGCGATGATCCGCCATCACGGTGCATTCTACCGCGACCTTGAGGACCCTGTGGCCTTGCTTGCGCAGCAAAAGGACACAGAGCTTGCGCAGTTCTGGCCCTATGTCTTCGGCGCAGCACAGGCCGAAGATCCCGAAACCGCGCGCACCTATTCCGACCTCATGGCGCAGAGCCAAATCCTTGTGGCTGAGGATACTCTGGCGCGGGTGGACTTGCGCGATGCGCGGACGGTTTTGGATATTGGCGGCGGGACTGGCGCGTTTTTGCGCGCTGTTGGGGCGCGGCACGAAAAGCCCGCGCTTCATTTGTTCGATCTGGCGGCTGTTGTGCCCGATGCGACCGCGCAATTTGCGCAAGCAGGCCTGTCCCAGCGGGTGACAATTACGCCGGGCAGCTTTCGCGACAACCCTCTTCCGCAGGGTGCAGACGTGATTTCACTGGTTCGCGTTCTCTATGATCATACGGATGAAACGGTTGCAGCACTACTGTCTAAAATATATGACACTCTGCCCGAAGGTGGGCGCCTGATCGTGTCCGAACCTATGGCGGGTGGCGAAAATCCCACGCGTAGTGGGGATGGATATTTCGCGTTCTATACGCTGGCGATGCAAACTGGGCGTGCCAGAAGTCCTCATAAAATCAAACAGATGCTGCTTGATGCTGGGTTCACGACTGTCACGGATCAAGGCAGTTCGCGGGCGTTTGTGACCCACGTGATCGAAGCACGTAAGCACGCTCAGAGCTAATGCAATACTGAGTGTCAGTTTTAATTGACATTAGTAACTGTCAGTTTATTCTTACATCACGACAAATCGACACACCTTGAGTCTCTGAAGGAGAGTCGAGGCGAGTGAAGGAACTCACAGACGTGGACGCGACCGCAGTTATCTTGACCGGCCCGAAGGAGATCGACGTGCAGACCGTTGCGCTGTCCGATCCTGGTGCTGCCGACATTGTGGTCGAAATTGCGCATTCCGGCATTTCCACTGGCACCGAGAAACTATTTTGGTCCGGTAATATGCCGCCCTTCCCCGGCATGGGGTATCCTCTGATCCCTGGGTATGAGGCTTCTGGTGAGGTGGTCGAAGCGGGCCCAGACGCGGATTTCGCTGTTGGCGATCACGTGTTTGTCCCGGGTGCGAATTGCTACGGCGATGTGAAGGGCCTGTTTGGCGGCGCCTCCAGCCGATTGGTGTCCGACAGCGCACGCGCGGTAAAGATTGACCGCCAGATGGGGGCCGAAGGCTCCCTCTTGGCGTTGGCCGCCACCGCGCGGCACGCCATCTGCGCTCCTATTGCCGAATTGCCTGACCTTATCGTGGGTCATGGCGTTTTTGGTCGCCTACTGGCTCGTATCTGCATCGCCTCTGGCAAAACACCCACCGTGTGGGAGGTTAACACCGATCGTATGGCCGGGGCTGACGGGTATGATGTGATCCATCCCGACGCCGACCCGCGCCACGACTACGGTTGTGTTATCGACGCATCGGGCAACGGGGATCTTTTGAATACCTTTGTGTCGCGTATCGCCAAGGGTGGTGAGGTCGTTTTGGCCGGGTTTTATCCCGAACCGCTGACCTTTGCCTTCCCGCCTGCATTCATGAAGGAAGCCCGCCTGCGCATCGCCGCAGAGTGGACCTCAGACGACCTGATCGCCACCCGCGATCTTATTGAAACCGGCGCGCTTAGCCTTGCCGGGCTTATTACCCACCAATCTTCACCAGCAGGGGCCGCGAGTGCGTATCAGACCGCGTTCAATGACCCAACCTGCCTGAAGATGATCCTTAATTGGGAGCACTAGAATGACCCTTGATG
>Ga0228670_1001184_pt1 | contig 11971 bp, 8 predicted proteins | sample 85DmetaG_FD_182785 | JGI IMG/M metagenome (GOLD analysis project Ga0228670, IMG submission 182785) | Seawater microbial communities from Monterey Bay, California, United States - 85D | ecosystem: Environmental > Aquatic > Marine > Coastal | place: USA: California | collected 2016-10-13
TCCCGGAGTCTCGTTTTTAATAATCTCAATATATATATATATTATTATGCCATTTAATATAAAGGTCGATGTCAATACCGATGGTATAACCAGTTATATAACTATTAATGATCAACGAATTTTAGATATAAGTCAAATTATAAGTATTTTTGGTAATAATCCTACTGTTGGCGATTTTAATACAATGAAAACAGAACAACAAGTGTTAAATTATTTAGATAGTATTAAAGATGGTGCTAATAAATTTGCTCTTCACGCTCTAAAGGTTTATCCTTTAGTTTCTCCTGATAACCCACCTATATTTCCTAGTGATTTAAAACTAATAGAAAATACTGTTGAAACGGCATATAGTCAATCCATTTCTAATATTACATGGACGAAAATGAAAAAAAAACAAGAATTAAATAGCCCCTTACCTATAGAGAATATATTTAGAGATTGTGGATTAGCGGCAACTGTATTTATTCAGCCGGGGTTTAAATTATTTAATACATTCGCACAATATATTGATCCAGCTACAAGAGGTCCTCCAACTGCGGTTTGGCCTGAAGCATTGGATTCTATCACATTTACTGAAATATTTATGGACTTATTTGGATTACAGAAATCTTCTTTACAAAGTACAACAATAGATAGAAACAATTTCGCCTATGATATTACATCTAATGGTAAACCGTTTGTTTATAATGGTATTGGCCCCGATAAATATTCATCCTATTTTTCTGGTAATACCAATAAAAATTTAAAGTTACAAAGTTCGGAAACCGGTGACGACGAAAAAAAAGCGTTGATTTCATTAAAAGAATGGGGTGATAAAATGCAAGTATTATTTTTATTTGTTTGGAAACATGTAAATAAAGGAAAAGCATATACTATGATTACATGTGATAAAGTCGTCTATACATTATGTTTAATGTTGGGTGTAAAATGTGTATTTACTGGAGCAATAGAAGTTGGGGGTATTAAAAAATATTCGATTCAAATATTTGAACCTAGTCAAAATCCAAAAAAAGACGCAATTAACCGATTTAACAAGACAAAAACAGAAATTATTGCGGATAATCAATCATTTATAAATATAATTAATTTGTTAATAAAAAACCCCAATCAACCTATATACATAGATGGTGATAATTATCCACTTATGTTTAGAAAAGAATTTTATGAAAGAATCCTTGCCGATCTAACAATTATTCAAACAAATTTAATAAACGATATTCCTGTTCTTAACGAAACCAATACAACAATTTTAAACGCTATTCCTGGTTTAAACAATACCGATCTAACACCTGCATCTGGGGTTGAATCCGCAAAAAAAATATTAAAGGAAAACTATTTATTTATTCCGTTTATTAAATCAATTAAAGGAAAACTTAAAATATTAAGAACAACAAAATATACTACTAAGGAAAGAAAAAAACCCAGTTTTGATGATAGCACGAAAGCCTTTTATGATATTGGTAAAACTGGGTATATGAAGCCTTTAGTACAGAAAAACTATAGTCGATCTCGAGGTGGTGGTCTTGATATTAAACCCGGATCAAAAGCGATAAAAGCATCATCATCATCATCTAAAACAGTACCTAAAAAAGAATTATCAATACAAGTACAAGATATTCGAGAAGTTATGACATCTATTGATGTTATAAATAGTGATTTTTATGAAGAACCTATATTATTTAATTATTATGAATATCCTGTAAATGTCCCTGGATATGAAAATCCTGTAGATGACCCTGGAAATACAGATCCTATTAAGTTTGATAAAGTAGAAATAGAGAAACAAATTGATTTGAATAAAGAATTACATCATCAGGTTTATCAAGTAAGTAAGGTGTTTGGTTATGGTAAATTTATAGATAGTATTTATTCCATGATTTTATTTTCTTCTGAGATATTAGATGGAATACCTCTTGATTATCCACATCCAGCTAGTCAGTTAAAATATTTAATTGAGACAATAATTATACCAGATTATTTAGATTTACCAGCAAGACTATCGCATGTGGTACCATCGGCACCATATGCGGCACCATATGCGACACCATCTGTGTTACAACCATGGCAAAATCCAGAACGACATGCTGTAATGGGTTATGGTAAAAAAACAAAACGAACTTATAAAAAACAGAACAAGAAGAAACAAACCAAAACAAAAAGAAACAAAACAAAAAGAAACAAGAAAAAATAAAGAACCATTATGATATTTCTATACAACTCATAATTGTTTACACATTAAAAAACCTAATAAAACCAATACATTATATACTAATAGTGTCAAGGTTCTCAATATGTCTAAAAAAATTTACAAGAAATATACAAAAAAACAAATAACAAACCCTTCTGACAACCTTTCTTCCGCAACCTATCTAATTATTGTCGAATCGCCTTCGAAATGTGCCAAAATAGAATCCTATCTTGGAACGAATTACTGTTGTATTTCATCAAAAGGACATATCCGAAGCGTAAATGGACTCAAATCAATAGATACAAAGGATACATTTGAACCACAATTCACCGAATTAGCTGAAAAGAAAGACCATATTGTATTTATGAAACAAACTATATCAAAGTTCTCAAAAGAAAATATAATATTAGCTACTGATGATGATAGAGAAGGAGAAGCTATTGCGTGGCATATATGCGAACAATTCGGATTATCAACGAAAACAACTCCACGTATTATATTCCATGAAGTAACAAAAAACGCATTATTAAAAGCTATCAAATCACCTACAACCATCAATTTAGATTTGGTAAAGGCACAACATGCTCGTCAAGTCTTAGACGTTATTGTAGGATATAAAATATCACCAATGTTATGGAAATATTTATATAACGATTCCAAAAATTCATTATCTGCGGGCAGATGTCAAACCCCCGCTCTGAGATTGGTGTATGATAATGAAATAGAAGGAAAAAAGAAAGACAATATTCAAACGTATTATAAAACCACGGCTTCCTTTTTCGAGAAAAACATTCATTTTAATTTAAATGTAGAATTTCAAACCAAACAAGAAGTAGAAGACCATCTAACAAAATCCATCAATCATAAACATATGCTTACCATAAGTAACCCACGAGATACGACAAAATCACCACCAAAACCGTTTCATACTTCCAGATTGCTCCAAGTAGCAAGTAATATTTTACACATCTCACCAAGTGAAACCATGCGATTATGTCAACAACTCTATCAAACTGGGTATATTACCTACATGAGGACGGAAAGTACAAAATACGCAAAACCCTTTCTTCAAGAAATATCAAAATATATTCAAGAAGAGTATGGAAGTGAAAAATACGTAGGTAATATAGATGAGTTAGAGAACAAGCAGTCAAACAATCCACATGAGGCTATACGTGTTACCCAGCTAATAAATAAAACGATATTGTCGGATGACACTCGGTTAGTGTCAATGTATAAATTAATATGGAAAAATACAGTTGAAAGTTGTATGTCAGAAGCCAAATATAAAGCAATCCCATTAGAAGTGTCTGGACCTGAAAAAACGAAATATACATATACACACGAAATACCTATCTTTTTAGGTTGGAAGACGGTAAGTGATAAAAAGTTGGATACGGATACACAGAACGAAGCAAATGGTCTACATATGTTTTTTAAAACTCAACTACAAAAGCCGATAAAATACAATTGGATTGAGAGTATTGTATCAATGAAGAACAAACATACTCATTATACTGAAGCCAGTTTAATCAATAAACTTGAAACTGCGGGAATTGGACGTCCATCTACATTTTCCACCATTGTATCTACTATACAAGATAGAGGTTATGTAAAAAAGACAGATGTAGATGGTATAGAGATAGACTGTAATAATTTCAAGTTAGAAGATGATACATTAACAGAAACTACTGAACCAAAGACATTTGGAAATGAAAAAGGTAAATTGGTACTGCAGCCAATAGGAACATTAACGGTAGAGTTTTTAATCGAACATTATAATTCATTGTTCTCTTATGAATATACAAAATTAATGGAAGATAAATTAGATGCGATTACAAATGATAATACAGAGTGGTCTTCCATATGTCGCGAATGTTACAATGAAATTAAAGAATTATCAAAACCAGTAAGTAAAATACCCAAACAAACATATCCGTTGGATGATAAGCATGTAGTATTATTTGAAAAATACGGACCAGTGATCCAGTATAAAAACGAAGAGGATAAATATGAATATATCTCCGTAAAACGTAATTTCAAAATAGATGTTGATAAACTAAAAAACAAGGAATATACAATAGAAGACCTTATCGCCCCCAAAGAACGTAATCTTGGAAAATACAAAGATATTGATGTAATTATCAAAGATGGACGATACGGTGCGTATGTCGAATATGGAACAATGAAAGAATCCATTAAAAGTATAGATAGCAATCCCGATGAAATTACTTTAGACGATATTCTCCCTATTTTAGAAAAAATAGACAGTGAAAAACAAACAGATAAAAATATGTTAAGAGAATTAACCGATGTTCTCAGTATTCGTAAGGGAAAATTCGGAGCATATGGATTTTATAAAACAGACCAAATGAAAAAACCACAATTTCTGAATATTAAAAAATTTAAGGGAAGCATATTAACATGTGAAAAAGAAACAATCATAGAATGGCTGAAAGAAAATTATCCGATTTTGAATTCATAAAATATACTGAAAATATATAATGGAATCCTACATAACACCTTTAAATTACAGCATATTTGTAATCTTATATGTTACATCATTCGTGTACTTATATAAAAAATATTCTGAAATCATTGGACTTGGTGTTCTCACCGTAATTCAAATTGCGTTCACGCTCTTTTTTGGAAAAGAATTATCACAAATAATAATAGACCACCCAGGAGGTAATTACGTATTAAATTTTGCGAGTATGATAACACTATATGGTTCATTTATTAGTATGGCGTTATTAACCATCGCACTAATACTAACAACCATAACCATATTTGACATACAAGAAAAATACAATAATACAAAAGGTACTCCAGTAATATTGTCAAACAAATATCAAGAATTATTCGATTCTATCAAAACAAATACAGTTATTTTGTTCGCACTGACGGCTATTTCGTTATTGAGTTATTACCTATACAAGTCAAATGTAAATGTTCCTATATTGACAATCCTACGTAACAACTTTTCATTTTCAACAATAATAAACAATCTACCCGCAATTTTCAATATAGGATTATCATTAAGTTCTCTTATAATTTCTTCATATCAGGTAAAATATGCGATCGATTTTACAGATTTGAGAATACATAGTATTGTAGGCCGATAATATTTGTTATGTAATTAGATATACATAACAAAACTCGTTTAAAACCAACTATTTATATATACATAAATTGTAAATTAGTAATGAAATACTACGAAACTTTATACGAGGAATATATTAACTCAAGAAAATTATATAATATACATCCAGAATTAAATGAAGAAATCGCAAGATTTCCCAACAACATAATAAATATGCCAAATATACTCGTCCATGGTGCGTGTGGAATTGGTAAATATACCCAAGTTCTCAATATAATAAAAAAATATAGTCCAACAGAATTGAAATATGATAAACGAATAACCATTAGTACTGATAAACAACAATACCTTTGTCATATTAGTGATATTCATTATGAAGTTGATATGTCTTTGTTGGGGTGTAATGCAAAAACATTGTGGCATGAGATTTTTTTCCAAATTGTAGATATAATATCAGTAAAACCAAATAAACACGGAATCATTTTATGTAAGAATTTTCATAGTATAAACTCTGAATTACTCGAAGTGTTTTATAGTTATATGCATCAATATAATAGCAAAAATAGTAATATTAAAATAAAATTTATAATAGTATCCGAGCATATTAGCTTTATACCTTATAAAATAATAAATTCGTGTTATCGATTATCTATCAAACGACCAACAACAGAGGTATATAAGGAATTATCAAAAATCAACTATGAAAAGAAAATAAATAAAATAGTTAAAAATCGTGAATCTCAATCTCATTTTAATCCACAACCTATATTAAACAATATAGACGTGAAATCTATTGTGAATATAAAAGAATTACGTTCATTCTCACATATAAAGCAAGTATCAGAAGTTCCGGAAGATATATTTAATAAAGTGTGTGATAATATTATTGATAAAATAAAAAACATAGAACATATAAAGTTTACTGAATTTCGTGATACATTATACGAATTATTAATATATAATGTCGAGATTAATGAAGCAGTATGGTACATTGTATATTATTTTTTAAGCGATGGTAAATTAGACAATAATGATATATCAAATATTTTAATTAAATGTTACCCTTCGTTCAAGTATTTCAATAATAATTATAGACCTATATACCACTTAGAGAGTATAATGTTTTATATAATAAAAAAAATACATAATTATAATGAACTTCCAAAAAGCTTGCGAAATCCTTGATATAAACAGTAAACAAAAGATAAACGTAGATGAACTAAAACATAAATACAAACGAGGCGCTTTAAAATTTCATCCCGACAAAAATAATTCCATAGATGCAACAACCAAATTTCAAGAAGTTAGTTCAGCGTATCAATATTTGTGTGAGTGTAATATTGATATTGATAATGATTTGAATGACATAATTCATGAAAGTACATCATATTCAGATATTTTATTTACGTTTATCAATACAATTATACCAATAGATAAAGACAATAGTGTTATTCATGTAATAATTAAAAAATTAACCCATTTATGTAAAACTAAATCAAATGACTTTCTTGACAATTTAGATAAGGAAACGCTTATAAAAATTTATAACATTATCAAGATGAATAAAGATATCTTTCATATAAACCCGGAATATATTAGTAAAATAGAAAGTATCATAAACAACAAAGTTCAAAATGATGAAGTCATTATATTAAATCCTACATTAGAAGATTTATTTGATAATAATTTGTACCGTCTTACAATAGACAAAAATACATATATAATACCACTATGGCATCATGAATTACAATATGATAATAATGGTAAAGATTTATATGTAACGTGTAATCCAGTATTAGACGACGATATAGAAATCGACGAAATAAATGACATACATGTTTATAAAACATATAATATTCATGACTTATGGGGACAAGAACATATTGATGTTGAAATAGAAAATCGTATATTTACAGTAGAAGTCAATAAATTAAAAATAATGAGAAATCAAACTATATTTATATCAAACTCAGGAATTTCACGACCCAACATTAAAGACGTATATGACGTATCCATATTAAGTACAATATATATACATCTTACGTTAGAGTTGTAAAAGTTATATCCATATTATGTATATGTGCCAAATATTTATAACTTTAGATACAACAAATTCTATTACATTATTAGAACAATTTTTTACATTAAGTGAAACAAAACCATTAAAAGATGGGTATGGTATCATTATAAAAAATAATAACAACTGGGTTGTCAATAAAAGCGTAAATCCACCTTATATTGATAAGACATATAAGAAACTTTTAAAATCAAATATTATCATCGCACACTTACGTCAAATATATAAAACTAATATGACTACCATTGCTATTAAAAATGAAAAAACCATTGAAAATACACATCCTTTCTCTTATCAGAATATATATTTTATGCATCATGGAGACTTATTTATGGATGATTCAAATATTATTAAACGTTATCAACAACATTACAGAGAACCCGTTTTTCAAAACAAAATTTCTCAAGCATATAAGTTAATAAGTTCTAAATTATTAAATAACATTACGGGTAATACGGACAGTGAAATTATATTTCATATTTTTTTACAGTTTTTATACAATAAAGATAATACTTCAAATACCCGTGTTAACATGGTTTCGTCATTTAAACAAACAATTGAGTATATTAACCATCTTGATTTTCAAAACTCATCTAACATTGTTATTGTTAAAGATAACTACGTATTATTCTCTAACATCTATAAAAATACAACAAAAAGATACATTAAACCACTCTCATTATATATGAGTAAAGATAAGTATAACAAGATTACTATATGTAGCTCAAAACTCATACCAGAATCAAACGAAATAAAACAAAATAGTATTTATATCTTTAATACAATATCTAAAAAAGTTTTTGAATATAATTAGATACATCACAAAATAAAAAATATATGTAATACATATTTTTTATTGTTCCAGCGCGGGCTCGATCCGCGGACCTTTGGCTCATAAGACCAATGCTCTAACCAACTGAGCTACAAGAACTATGAAACTTTTATAGTGGTTTCATCACGTCACCCGATGAGAGGCTTGAACTCTCGACCACATGCTTAAAAGGCATGCGCTCTACCAACTGAGCTAACCGGGTAGTAAAAAGTTTAAAGACATTTTCAGGTCATTTTTATCTCGGTTCTTTTATTTTGTCATTTTTATCTCGGTTCTTTTATTTTGTCATTTTTATCTCGGTTCTTTTATTTATGCGGTAGTCTTCTTCTTTGTAACCTTCTTTACTACCTTCTTCTTTACAGGTTCGGGCTCAGGCTCGGGCTCGGGCTCAGGCTCGGCCTCCTTCTCATCATCACTATCTTCCACTTCAGTAGAAGTAGTAGCGGGAATAGATGGTCCTTCTTCATCTTCACTATCATTTACATTATCAGCAATTGGTTGCTTATTGATAGTATCTCTCTCATCAGTGGAAAGTTCAATGTGACACTTTCCAAATATAGTATCTTGAATATGTGGCTTAACAACACATTGGTTTAGTCTCCATGTTACTCCCCATCCCTTTCCACCAAACCACAATCCACCACATTGAAGAACACATGCTACATTACTCTTCTTGGGAACAAAGTCCATTGGTGTCAAATTCTCATTGTCACAAGGGAATATCAACTTATTCTCAGTATCATAAATCTCAATATTCCAACGACCATCGTAATTTGGAACCTTGGCACGCATACTGGGTGCTCTTGACATATCAATTTCACCAGATAGCTTATCTTTTGGATATTTAAGGAATGGGAAGAAATTATCTTCAATTACTTCACGGGACTTCTTCTTTCCCCACCAAACCTCACTATTATTGACAGCATCATTCAGGATTTGCTCTTCAAATCCCTTCAACTTAGCAAGGAATTCGGTAGTAGGCTGAGTCTCGTAATCAGCATTAGGGAATACAAGAGACATGTTAAACTTGTTGTCAGACTCGCCCTTCTCATCAACATAATCAGAGATACCCCATGTCATAAGAAGGGGGGTTGAAATACACAATCCACGATTACTTTGTGTACTAATAAGTGCGACTGACTTTGATCCGCGATCACTGATTCGTGGAGCCATGTAACGAATACCTGCTGTATTCCACTCGTTATACTTTACTACAATTGGTGACTTTGACATTATGATTTTAGATAATATAGATTAACTATTTATACATAATAGTAAGAGGTGTCTTTAATTCAATTTTATAAATATATTATATGATTAAGTATGCTAATAAATTAAGTTCGCGTTCTCCTAATGTATTTACATAAAAATGATATAATAAATAACCACTAATTAATAATATATTTTATCTTATTAATATATACTCATGCCACCCTCATCCTCTTCCTATTCACAATTATTATATACCCCAATATCATCATCGTCGTCACCACCATTAAAAAACACATTACAAAAACATGATGATATATTATATAATACTGTTCTGAAATCAGAATCACCACAATCAAAATCACGTAATTCAAACAGTTTATTGTTACCAATTACATATGATAACTTTATCAACAAACAAATAACTTTAATTGATTACATTATTCCAAAACTAAAAGAAGCAGCAAAAACATACAAAATACGTTCAAGTGGTAAGAAACAGGAAATTATAGATAGAATAACCAACTATTTTTTACAAACGAAAGCATGTATACAAATTCAAACATGTTTTAGAAGCTGGATATGTCGTTACATGATTAGATTACGCGGGAAAGCATTATATAATAAAGAGATGTGTATAAACGATGCCGATTTTTGTACGATGGAACCAATAAAAGAGATACAAAATGATTATTTTTATAGCTTTACTGACAAAAAAGAATTTACATATGGGTTCGATATTACTTCTTTAATAGAAATGTTTAAACGAAACAACAAAATGAACCCATATACACGAGAACCTTGGAGTGAATCACGTATAAATGAAATTGTAACCTTATACAATTTATCTTTCATATTATGTGAAGGATTTTCGAAAATGAATATACCATACATAAAAGATAGAACAAATATAATTTCCAATCGTTCCAGAAGACAATCATCAAGGGTAGATTATAATCCAATTACACGACCTATAAATAGGGAAGAAGATTTAATCAGATATACTAATATAGTAAATATACGGAACAATACTATTGATAACAGAATCAATGAATTATTTATCGAAATCGACTTATTAGGGAATTATACAAGTCGTGAATGGTTTGATAATTTAGATCTACGTAGTTATATACACCTATATCGTAAATTATACGAAATATGGTATTATAGAGGAGAGTTATCCAGAGAAGTCCAAAATAACATATGTCCGTTTTATTCGCCATTTGATGGTATATTTACACGACCATTACTTCATAATGAAATACAACTGCAACAAATTAAAGTAGCTTGTTTAATTGTAATTGAAAATATGGTATATAGCGGAATAACCGAAGATTACCGTAAAATAGGTATTTTACACGCATTATCAGCATTAACTATCGTATCACAAGGTGCGCGTACATGTCTTCCATGGTTATATGAATCTATACAAAACTAAAATTACATATTTTACATAATTTACACAAAATAATTTCAGTTGTCAGGGATTATCGTGTATTAATAATATAATATTAATATAATAAATAATATTATACTGTAAATCACTTAAAAAGACCTCATATTATTATGTATAATCATAATGGTTAGAGCATCTAAGACTTCCGAAAAGACTACTACTACTACTGAGACTAAGTCTCGTTCCAAGGCTTCCGCTAAGGTTGAAGCCGCACCTACTCCCGCTGTCGATACAGTGACTGAGACATCTGAAGCAGAGTCATCTGACCCTACTGCTTTTATTAATCAACGCCTCTCTGAGTTTGCTGCCAAGCTCCAGCAACTCACCAGCAACATTGCCACAATCAAGACTGATTTCAAGACTCTGGGTAAGTACGTATCCCGTGTTATGAAGGCTGCGTCAAAGGCCTCCAGCAAGAAGCGCAAGAACAACAGTGAACGTAAGCCTTCTGGATTTACCAAGCCTACCCGTATTAGTGACGAGATGGCTAACTTCCTTGGCGTAGCTCATGGTACTGAGATGGCAAGAACTGCGGTAAGTAAAGAGATTCACAACTATGTTGAGAAGCATAACCTTAAGGACAAGGATAATGGTCGTTATTTCAGAGCCGATGCCAAGCTTACTAAGCTTCTTAACTACCACTACAAGAAGGGTTCCGGTGATGACAAGAAGGAAATGCTTGGATACTTCAATCTTCAAAAGTACATGAAGCACCACTTCCAGAAGGCCGGTGACGAGACTTCTGCTTCTGCTTAATTATACAAAACATTTCAATTAGAAACAATACAAAACCCTTCAATTAGAAACAATACAAACCCTTCAATTAGAAACAATACAAAACCCTCAATTAGAAACAATACAAAACCCTTCAATTAGAAACAATACAAAATTTCAAACACACATAAAAATTTTATTTGTGTTTGAAAAGTAAAATACTTAAATAGAGAATTTATTATACTATATTATGATAAATCCGTCATTAAATGAAAAATTACAAGATTACGCTAATAAAAATAAAATAAAACTATGTATATTAACACCATGTTTTGGTGATATTTGTCATACTGGTTACGTGTCTTCGTTATTAAAAACAGTGAATACTCTCA
>Ga0228670_1001185_pt1 | contig 11964 bp, 12 predicted proteins | sample 85DmetaG_FD_182785 | JGI IMG/M metagenome (GOLD analysis project Ga0228670, IMG submission 182785) | Seawater microbial communities from Monterey Bay, California, United States - 85D | ecosystem: Environmental > Aquatic > Marine > Coastal | place: USA: California | collected 2016-10-13
ATTATTCTAATTTTTATATTCATTGTTTAATACTATTATTATTAATATTAAAAATGGATAATACTATTGAAGCTTCATCTATTAAAAATGAAGAAACTACTTTAAATTATGTTAATAACTGTTTAGTTAAAAAATTTTATGAATTTATGGCTGATGTTTATATCGAACATCAACAATTAAAAAAAGAACAAGAAGAAACTATGAAAACTGAAAACATATTTAAGCCATTACAAGAATTTTCTCAATATTTCCTTTATAAATTATTTTATAATTATGGTGTTAAACGTCGTATGGCAAATAATCATATTGCTCTTTTGTATTATTCTAAAACAGCAAAAGGTTATAAAAATACTGAACCAATTACGATGTTATGTCGTCATATGTTACTTGATTTAAGATTTATGAGAATTATTTCTCTTGGTATTCCTAAAGCAATTAAATTAGATGAATTTTGTAGTATGAATACTATTGATAAAACAAATTATGAAAGTAATTATAATATTATAGATGATATTAAAAATGAAAAATATGATATGTATTATTTTACAGAAGGAACTATGATGACGTATAATCCAAGTTTAGTTAAATATAATATTACTGTTGTTGATTATGATAGTGATGATGATTATGATATGGAAGAATTAGAAACTGAATTTAAAGAAAAAGAAAAAACAAAAACAAAAACTATAAAAAAAGTTGAATCTAAAACTGTTTCACTTGATGATACTAAAATGGATATAAGTGATATATCTGATTTAACTGCCAGTTTGGAAATAGATAAACCAACAGAAATTAAATTTAACAATCAATTTATGTATTCAACACGTAAAATATTAGGAACTGGTAAATTTAGTAGTAGTAAATCATTTTTAGAAATGTTTACTGAAAATAATAAAATAAATAAAATAGATTTAGAAAAAATTCCGGAAGCATTATCTAAAGATACAGTTCTTGTATTTAACATAGAGCATCCAGATAATAATATTATATCTACTATTAAACGTAATTCTAATATGTTATGTGCTGTTTTTAAATTTAAAAACGAGGAAGATTCTACTACTGAATATAATTCTATTATGAGTATTAATTATTCAAAAGAAAATGAAGAAACTATTAAATTACAGTTTAATAAATTAGGTGAAAATATGGTTACACAAATTCAAGTTAATCATTTTAAAAAACAATTATATGATAATGAATGTAAAATAAACTTTCAATTACCTAAAGTTATTAAAAATTTTGAAAAAAATAATACAGATAAAGAACAAATAAATGTAAATACTTTTAGTATTGAACAATTAGAATATATTGTTGATAATAAATCTAAATTTTTTCACGGTTATATATTATATGGTAAAAATGGTGAAAGAACTAAGATTGCTAATAAAAAATATAAAGAATTATGTGAGTTAAAGGGTAATAAACCTATTACAATTGATAATTCCAATATTAAAAACTTATTTTATCTTTATATTAGATTAACAAAACAAAAAAATATTTATAAATTTATTAAAGAATTTGATAATGAAAATAATGTTACTGGAAATAATACAACTTATAAACAAATATTTATGTGGTTTTATACTTTAATTAACAATTATGCTTTACAATTATTTAAAATTTATCATTATGCTTTTGTTAAAAAAACATTTAATAAACAAGATATTCCTTATGCTTTAAAACCAATGTGTGGAGATATTCATACACTTTATAAAAGTAATCAAATCCCTATTACAAAATTTATAATTGAAAAATATTTATTAGAGCAAACTGCTTCTAAATTATATTGGCGATTATTTGAAAATAATATTGATATTGTTCCAATAATAAATCCACAAAATATAACTAATAGCGCTGAAATTACTGAAACTACTGAAACTACTGAAACTATTGAATCTATTAATGCAACAACTACTCAAAATAGTGTTGAATCTAACTAATACTACTTAAAACTATAATCAAATAATATAAATGTGAATATAAAACATTTTATAAAAAATAATTTTTAATTTTTAATTTTTAAATTTTTTTTAATTTTAATATATTTAATAATATTATTAAATATTAAATATTAAATATTAAATAATAATATAATGGATTTAGATGAAATTAATATATTAAATAATATTTTTAATACTAATGATACTATAGAAGAAAATAATAATAAAATTAGTAATATAACTAATAATGAAAATGTTATTAAAAGTATCACAATGATAACTAATACAGTTGATAATTTTGAAAAAATAGCAGATTGTAATAATAGTATGGAAACTATACAACAAAATACTATAGAAAAAATAGCAGATTGTAATAATAGTATGGAAACTATACAACAAAATACTATAGAAAAAATAGCAGATTGTAATAATAGTATGGAAACTATACAAGAAAATATAGAAGAACAAATAACAGTTGGTAGTAACAGTATGGAAACTATACAAGAAAATATAGAAGAACAAATAACAGTTGGTAACAACAGTATGAAAACTATACAAGAAAATATAGAAAATAATACAAACCATACTATAGAAAACATAGTAAATAATAGAATAGATACAATAGAAAATATAGCAGACAATACTATAGAAAATATATCAGAAAATAAAGTTAGATTTAATGATATAAATTTTAATGAATTTAAAAGTATAGATAGATTTCCACAATCTTTAAATTTAAGTTCTATTAATTCTGAAACAGAATCTGAATTTAGTTATACACAAAATATAAAATCACCAGTTAATAATTATGAAAATAAACCTATTAAACATATTAGATCTACTAAAAGTCAAAAAAAATTTGATGGTATTGATGAAGTAGATTATATTTACAATAAATTACAAGATTTTATTAGATATATGAATATAAATAGAACAAATTATGGAATTGTAATATGTAAATCTATTGAAATTATTGAAAATTATAAAGATATGAAAACTAATAATAATAAAAAAGATATTGTTACGAGAGCATTAAATAGATTAATTTCAATAGATTTAGAATTATGTGAGTATGATAAAAAATTATTTATAAATACAATTAGTAATATAATTGATTTATTTGTGAATTGTACTAAAATAAATACCCTTACAGATAAAAATGAAAATCATAAAAATATTGATGAAATAATATTAGCAAAACCAGGACAAATAGTTCATTCATTAATTGATAAATTAACAACAATAGTTGTAAAAAAACATTATTGTATAGAAAAATTATTAGTAAATATAGTAACACTTACAAATATTGTAATGATTTTAGTAGATAAATATGTATATTTATCTGGTGTAGAAAAGAAAATCATAGTTATACAAACAATGAATAATTTTATAAAAGAAAGGTTAAAATTTATAATGGATATAGATGAATCTAAAATTGATGAATTAACATTATCATTAGACTCAATACCATTATCTATTGATTTAATTATTTCTTTAAAAAAAGGTAAATATAAAATAAATACTAAAGATGAAGTATATACACATAAAGTTAAAAAAAATATATTTGGAATTGTAAAAAAAAAGAAAATAAAAGAAAATATATTAACTAATTATGATTATTAATAATTTATCATAGTTTATAAATAATTATAATTTATTATTTTTATCTTGATTATTTTTATCTATTATATTAGTTATTAATGTTTGTTTTTCAATATTAATATTATTAATAAACCCTATTTTATTTTTATTATCATTGTCTTCAACATTATCTTCATCTTTTGGAATATATCCTTTCATATATCTTTCAAATCTTTTTTTATCTTCACTATTCATTTTTAATAATTCACTATAATTAAAAAAATAAATATAATTTATAAAATAAATATAATCTTAATTTATACAGTAAATATATTTTTATATTAATAAAATAAAAAACATATTATTATATAAAAATTAATTACATAAAGATGTTATTAATTTAGCGGTTCCTTTTATAATTTCTTTATTTAATAATTTAATAATAAAATCTAATCTTAATTTATCGTTTATAATTAATTTAGTTTCATTAGTTTTATCATTTAAATAAGTTTCTTTATGGTTGTTAAAATGTTCTAAATACAATTGTTTATCTATATAATCAATTGGTATTATTTTTTGTTCTAAAAAATCTTTTGATATTAAATTAATATATTCTTTTCTTGCTGTAATAAGAATATCACCTTTTAAACTATTTTTATTAGTTTTATAATATTTATCATTTATTCTTAATTCATTCATTTTTTATATTAATTATTTTTATATTAATTGTTTTTATATTAATTATAATATTAATGCGTTGTTTAATATAAAATATAAAATTATATATTATTAAATTTATATTAATTTAAAAATAAAAAATCAATTTTAAATATAATATATTTAATTAAAATAATATATATATATATAAAAATGGAATCTAATAATGAATCTAATGAATCTAATAGTAATAATACAATAGAAGATCATATTGATAATTTAATAGAAAAAAGTCTTAATAAACTTAATATAAATGAAAACAAAGAGAAAGTTGAAACAATACCTGATAATATAGATGCGTTTAATACAGCTTTACATCAATATTTAGAAATAGAAGAAGAAGTTAAAGTATTATTATCAGCAATAAAGCAACGTAATCAAAAAAAGAAAGAATTAGGTTTATCATTAAGTTCTTATTTACGTGAAAATAAAATTAAAAATGTTAATCTTGGAGGGACATATCAAGGAAAAAAATTAGTATCGGTAGCATCAACAACTGCTGTTGGATTTAATAAAGTATCAGTTACAGATGCTATATATAATGAACTTAAAGATGATGAGGAAGTATTTGCTAAAATTATGGAGGCTATTAGTAAAAAATCAGTAATGAAAGAAATATGGAAAATAAAAATAACAGATGAGAAAGTTTCTAAAACTAAAAAAGCACAAACAAATTTAAATACCGCGGAAGAATTATTAAATGATATTTAATTTTTATTATATTAATTATTAATTATTATATTAATTACTTTTTATTATTCGTTTTTTAATTTTTTGTTATATATTTTATAGTTATAGAAATAATAATATAAAATTTAAAATAATAATATAAATTATTATGGAATATACTAAAAAAATTGGGACAAGAGAAGAAGTTTATAAATTAATTGCAAAAAGAACAAATGGTGGATTATTTAAAAGTGATATTATAGAAAAAAATAATAATGGTAAATTTATTTATATAAGTAAAAAAATATCAGAAAAAATGAAAGCTAATACTTCTAATATATGTTTTTTAAAAAAAACTCATAATAATAATCAATATAATAAAAAAAGTAATCAAATTAATAAAAAAAATAAAAATTGTAAAACACAAAAACTTTCATTTCAAATAACTAATAATGAGTTTAAAAATATATATTATCCAGAACTAAAAGGACAAAATTTAGAAGATTTAAAAGAAGAATTACGACGTGAAGAAGAGGAAGAAGATAAATGTGAAACAATAGAAGGATTAGAAAGTTTAGATGAATTAGAGGAAGTATTTAAACCTAATAGTTCTAAACCTAATACAGAATTTAAAATAGAAGAATTAAAAGATATAGATATTGATATCAATATCAATGATTTTTAATAATATACTAATATAAAATACTAAACTATTAATATTATTATACCAATAATTCATCTATTTTTTCAATAAGTTTATTATAAAATCTATGTATTATATATTTTTGCATTGTAATATCTATTAATGTTTTTCTTTTTTTTTTGTCAGAAAGCATTTTTTCTATGTTTTCATTATTATTGTATTTAAAACGTTTTATATAATAATAAATACTATATAAATTATTTTCAAATGATAAAGTATAATCTGTATTTATTTTTTTTCTTATTATAGTTTGTTCTTGTCTCATAAAATTATATTGCGAATGATGTATTAAATTAAAATTTGATATTAAATATTTATTTGAAGATATATTTTTCAGATTCATATTATGTAATATAGTTAAAGGTTTAGCAATACCTATACTTTGAAAAAAATCTAATAAATCCCAATATTTATCTATAAATATTTTATTATTAAGTAAATCGGCATTTTTTAATAATTCATAAATAGTATATAATTTTTTATAATAATTAAGTAATTGTGATTTAGACTTATTATTATTAGTTTTCATTTGTAAATTATAAATTATAGGTATTACATTTATATATAAATTCATATAATATATATTAGCATCTTCGGAACATATAGTTTCTATTACATCTATTTTTGTATTATTTGTTAATATATAATTTATTTTTTCTAATGGTGATAAACAAATATTATTTATTATTTTAATAGAATTATATGTTTCATTATTATTATCATTATTATCATTATTATCATTATTATTATTATCATTATTATCATTATTATCATTATTATCATTATTATCATTATTATCATTATTATTTTTATTATTATCACTATTAATATATTTTTCATCATTTATTAAATTATTATTATTTCTCGTTTCATCATTATTATTATAATTTTTTGATTTTTTATTATAAAAATCATTTAATAATAGTATAATTTGTCTATAATCACCAAACGCATTGTTTATTATTTGTTCTTTAATTGTTTCTGTAATATCAAAGTTTTCTTCAATACAAATTTTATTTATTAATTTTAAACAATCTTTGTTAGATGGTTTATTAATATTTAAAACAACAGCATATTTCATTAATAATTGTAATTTTTTATGTTTAATACTATTACAAGTACAAATAACAGGACATATATTTATTTTTTTTTTTGTATCTTTATCTTTTGTAATAATATCTATAATTTCTTGTATTGAATTATATTCACAAGAACCATTTAAACCATCAATTTCATCCATAACAATTGCTGTTTGTTTAAAAGTATTATTGTCATCCATACATACAGATACTGTGCTAATTTGTCCTAATGTTTCTTGTATAGTTTTTTTAGTTCGTGTATCACTCGCATTACATTCAATGATTTCATAATTATAATATTCCAAAATTAAATAAGCAAGTGTTGTTTTACCTATTCCAGGAGAACCATGTAAAATTAAAAATGGTTTTGCATCATCAGTATTGTTTCTAAAATCTTTAATCCATTCTTTTACAACATTTAATTGAATTTTAGACATATAATACTCTGATAATTGTTTTGGTCTATATTTTTCTAACCAATAACTATTATTTATATCATTTTTATTTATATCATTATTCATTTTCACAATTAAATATTATTATACCAATTTATCATACTATAAAAATTGTTTATAAATAATATAAACTAATACTATTTATAATAATATTATAGTAATTTTTAAATAAAAATATTTATTAAATTATAAAAAATGGAAAATATGAAAAATATAGAAATTATACAAAATTATCATTTAATGTATAATAAATATGATATTGAAACATTAGAATTTAATATAGATAGATTATTATTAAAAAAATTATTATTAACACAAACATTAACAACTGAATTTTGTAAATTATATTTATTAAATCCAGACGAACACGGTATGTGTGTAGAAGACCATTATATTTCTATAGATGATATATTATTATATCAAAAACATATTATAAGAGAAGAATTAAAAATAACTATAGAAGATACATAATAATTAAAATAATTAGTTTTTTTTGTATATTTATTTTAATATATTTATTTTAATATATTTATAAATTTATTAATTATTAGTATATTTAATATAAAAATATAAAATATAATAAAACTATAAATAAAGTAAATAAATTTAATAATTTATTAAACAGTAAATAAATTTAATAAATCAAAATAATTTATTAAACTATAAAATAATAAATAAATTATAATGGGTGCTGGAACTTTAGTTGAACTTATTGCGAGAGGAAAACAAGATACTTATATTATAGGTAATCCTCAATTTTCATTTTTTAAATCAGTGTATAAAAGACATACAAATTTTTCTATTGAACCTATTAAACAAATATTTACAGAATCACCTGATTTTGGTAAAAGAGTTACCTGTATAATTGATAAAAAAGCAGATATGCTTAGTGATATTATGTTAGAATTAGAATTACCAGCATTGAAAACTTATGTTAGTTGGACAAATAGTATTGGTTATTATATAATAGATTGGGTAGAATTACAATTTGGTGGTGAGCCTATTGACCGTATTTCTGGTGATTTATTAGATATTTTTATGGATATAACAACACCTTCTGGTAAGAAACAACCTTTATATGATATGATAGGAAAATATAGCACATTTAATAATAATACTCAAACAGAAGCATTAAAATTACTTATACCTTTACCATTTTGGTTTTGTCGTAGTATTGAAAAAGCGTTACCTCTTATATCTATGCAATATACAGATATAAAAATAGTATTTCAATTTAAGGATTTTGATAAATGTTGGTATAAAGTGTCTAATGGAGAAACTCCAGATTCTACACCTTCTATTACCAAAGCCAATTTAATATGTAATTTTATTTATCTTGATGTTTTTGAAAGAACAAAATTTGCTAAAGAACAAAATCACGAATATTTAATAGAACAATTTCAAAATTTAAATGGTCAACAACTTGCTCAAAATATAATTAACGCAAATGTTAGATTATTTTTTAATCATAATATCAAAGAAGTGTTCTGGACATATAGAACAAATATTGCTACAAGTAATAATGATTATAATAATTATGCTAATATTACAAATTATGCAACAGCAAATGAACTTAGTATTGCTCCATTTAATGAAATGAATTTAAGATTTAATGGAAATGATAGATTTGAAAAATTAGCAGAAACATTTTTTAGATTATATCAACCTTATAAACATCATTCATCAGGAACAAATGACTATATTTATATGTATTCATTTGCGTTAGAGCCTGAAAGCACACAACCAAGCGGAACCTGTAATTTTAGTAAATTAGATAATGTTGTATTAAATTTAGAATGTAGTGCCAATATACCAAGTGGTGTTATTAATGTCTATGCTATTAATTATAATATATTAAAAATATATAATGGTATGTCCGGATTAATGTTCTCTTCTTAAAAATAAAAAAATTAAAAATTAATGTGTAATTAATGTGTAATTAATATTTAAATAGTGTTATATTTTAAATATTCAAGAGTATAAAATAATGAAATAGAATTAGATTTCATCAATAATTTCAATACTTGTAAAAAATACTTTTCTACAACATAAACGAATAACACCTAATTCATCCATAATTTCACCAGCAATTGTTTTTTTAACATCATCAACACTAATATCAATAATTAGAGGGTCTTTATCATCATTTAATGCTAATTTTTTACGATTTAATTCTTTTTTATAATATTCATATTTATCACCTAAAACCATACCACAAGTATAACATCTAACAGGAGGAATCATTTTTTATTTTATAATTATTTATTATATAATTATTTATTATATAATTAAACACTATTTATTTTATATGTATATTATTATTTTTATATTTAAATTAAATAATATTATAATAAAATCAATTTTTATTATTATAAATAATTATAAATAATTATAAAAAATTATAAATCAATTATAAATCCATATAATTACTATATTCATTATTATCTAAATAAGTAACACCTTGCGGTTCATTTTTACGTGGTAAGAAACTTGTTGTAATATCATAATCATTTGATTTAATATCATTTACTTTTTCTATAATATATTCGTTTAATTTTTCATTCATATTTTTAAATTCTTTTTGTAATTCTATTACTTTATTATTATCAATTTCATTTAAACCTAATAAACCTAATATATTTAAAGTATCATTAACTTCTCTTTGAGATAATAAAAGTTCATTATAGGTATTTATACTATATTTTCTATTAGTTACAGTATTATAAGAATTATAGAAAACTTTTGTCATAGTATATCTTATTTTTTTACATAAAAAAGCTTTTTGTAGTGTATCATCATTTTTAATATTCATTACAAAATTAATAACCTTTTCCAGATATAATTTATAATCAATTAATGTAGGAACTTCTTTAATTATTTCATCTATTGATATTTCTTCTTTACCTAATTTTAAACGTTTATCTATTAAAAAATCTTCTTTTTTTAATTTAATACTTGAATTATTATTAATAGTATTTGATGGAATACCACTTCTCATTATATCAGGTAAAAAGGTAGTATTATTGGCACTACCATCATTATCGCAATAACCAATATTATTAATACTACAAGGTTCAAAGCCTTCTTTTACTTTATTTTTAATAAATGTTAAAAATTCTTTTGTATTTGTAAATTTTAATTTATAAAAATAATAAACTATAAGTATTAAAATAATAGTAGCTATTAATTTAGGTTGTTTATTAATAATAAATACTGAAAAAACAGTAATTAAAATAATAAATAATAAATTTTCATCAATCATATTTTATAATAATAAAAAATTTATATACTATTTTAATAATATATAATAATATATAAAAATATATAAATATACAATACAATTTTTATAAATTTAAAAAAAAATAATAAAATTAAATAATGAAATTAAATTTATAACTTAAGAAAATATAGTTAAAATAAGATTACGATTTTTCATAAATAATTCTTCTATTTTTTTTTTATTAATGTCAGAAATAGTAGATGTATAAATATGTCTTTCTAAATATTTACTAATAATTGTTTCATTTTTATTAATAATAATTTCAATATCAGGTTTTATTTCACTTAAATTATCAGGTATTTTTATACTAATTTTTTTTATTTGTTTATCCATAATAAATAAAGTTAAAATAAATAAATTTAGTTTTTAAGTTTAATATAGTAGTTTTAGTTTTCAATTTTTTAAAGTCGTATGACTTCTTTTTTGACTTCTTTTTTGACTTCTTCTTTGACTTTAATATTCTCTTTATTTTTATTTAACATTAAATCAATATTAGTATCAATTTTCTTTTTACCTAAATATTGAGGTGCTTTTAAATCATATGTATAAATATTATTATTAGAATCTAATAATACTTTATGGCCATTAATTATATCTTCCCATAATGTTATATAGTCATTATCATATTGTCGAGGATCAAACTCAACTTTACGCTTGCGACCACGTTTATTACGAATAATCTCTTGTGTTGGTTCATCAATTCTACCATTAGATAATTTAATAAGATGACTTTTACAAAACTCAGTTCCATTGTGTTTTTTTCTTGTACATTGTTTATTATCAAGTTTACGTCCTAAACAAATATATTCTGTATTTATAATTTTTTTACATCGTTTTTTTAAATTACAAGTATATTCTTTAATAATTTTAGGAATGTCTTGAATAATATGTTCATCTATAATATCTTGTGTAATATTAATATTATACTTTGTCTTTAAATTATTTACAAATATATTTATAGATTTATAATCTACAAAAAACATAGATGATTGCATTTTATTATCAAATTTAACAGTACCATTATTTAGAATATAATCAATATTTGTATTTGTTTGATTACTATCTTTATTTACTTCTTTATTTATTTCTTTATTTACTTCTTTATTTATTTCTTTATTTACTTCTTTATTTACTTTTTTATTATTGATTTCTTTATTATTAATTTCTTTATTATTAATTTCTTTATTATTAATTTCTTTATTATTAATTTCTTTTACATTACTCAATAATTTATTATCTGTATTTATTCCTAATATCTCATCTAATGTTAAATTATTTTTAGATTTTATAATTGTATTATCTTTTTGTAAATTTTTTTTCGGCATTTTAAAGTATTATATTAATAATGTTTTCACTTCATTTATTAAATAATAATATAATTTTCAAACTAAATTATAATTTCTTTAAATTATATAAATTATAATTAAATTAATTAAAATATTTTTAAATCAATTTTTATAATATATATAATAACAAATTTAAAAGAATTTATTTAATATATAAAATTTATAAATAATTATATAATTAAATAATAGCTAAT
>Ga0228670_1001187_pt1 | contig 11955 bp, 13 predicted proteins | sample 85DmetaG_FD_182785 | JGI IMG/M metagenome (GOLD analysis project Ga0228670, IMG submission 182785) | Seawater microbial communities from Monterey Bay, California, United States - 85D | ecosystem: Environmental > Aquatic > Marine > Coastal | place: USA: California | collected 2016-10-13
TCTGCAATAACTCAAGTCCATGCGATTACAGCTACAGATGTAACGTCTGGTATTCCTACGGTAGGTAGTTCAGCCTTAACTCAGGCACATGGCCTAAGCTGCACCAACATAACTACAGGTGTTGTCTCCATACAGGCAGCTACGATTGCCCAAGACCACGATCTAACCTCTGATATAATTGTCACTGGTGCGGCCATTGTATCAAGCACAAGTCTAAGCCAGTTATATGACCTAAGTGCAGTTAGCTTTATCACAAGTTCTCCTGTTGTAGCTAATGCCACACTCACAGAAAATGAGACAAACACCGCAGTTCCTATTCTGACTGGTGTACCAGAAGTTAACCCTACAGCAGTAACTCAAAATAATGTACTGTCGGCTAAGAGTATCCTTACTGGCAGACCTAACGTAGAAGACGCAAGAGACCCTAACTTAATACTTGAACAGGAAATAGATCAGATGTTTGGAGGATGGCAGAGACGTACATACGAAGTACCAGATGGTCGCCTAGTTCAGTCTGAGCGTGAGATACAGTCTACTTATGGTGATGTCGTATCTATCGACAAGAAAGCTAAGTCTCTCCTAAAGTTTGGCAAGTCAGCCCCATTAACTACGAACTCTCTACAGACCGTTTGGACAGTTGGTGGTAATGAAGTCTACATATCAGACGATGGCATCACTCACATCTCTTCCTCATCTGCCTCTGACACACAAGAGATTAGAGTTGAGGGTCACACAATCTCAGGTAACGATCTAACCTTTGTAGTGCAGACTGTGACCCTTAGTGGTCAGACTTCCGTTGCACTAACTACAGGTCTCGCAAGGGTATCCAGAATATCCAACAACAATGGAACTGAGCTTGTTGGCCGTGTGGTTGTGTACGAAGATACAGAGATAAATGGTGGTATTCCAACAGACGCAAATAAAATTCACATCGACATTCCTCTTGGCTTTCAGCAGTCTTTCAAAGCTGCAACATCCTTCAGTAAAGAAGACTATTATGTAATGACAGGTTTCTACGGTGCCGTTAGCGCCAAACAGTCTGCCGCAGTGGATTTTTACGTTGAGGTAAAAGAGCCTGATGGGGTATTCTTGCAGAAGGCTTGCTTTACTGCATCTTCATCAGGTGGAAACTCTGATATAAGTCTTGACCCCGCAATTATCATACCAAAGAACTCAGATGTTCGTGTACGTTGCGAAACATCAGACAACAACGCTGTCGTTTTTGGTATATTTAAAGGTTATCTAGCAAAGGTTACAGGATAATGTCAAAGACTGGTCTAAAGAATAAAATGGAAGAGCATAACAAGAAGTCTAAGCATAAAGTAACTATGCGTATGCTTCAAGCTGTGTATGATCGTGGGATTGGTGCATACAAAACTAATCCATCAAGTGTTCGCCCTAATGTAAGTTCCCCTGAGCAATGGGCTATGGCTCGTGTCAACAGCTTTCTCAGGATTGTAAGTGGCTCTAAGTCAGTTAACCACGATAAAGACTTGTTACCCTCATCACACCCCTCCTCAAGTAAGAAGTCGGTCGATAAGGCACAATACGCCAACGACATCTTCACCACTGAGCCAGAAGCTATCTCTCGTTCTATGGACTTGGGCATGGGTGGAACTACTCACGTTTCTGACTACGATGGTCAAGCTGTGTACATGCCCGGAGAGAGCCACGAGGCGTACCTTTCGTTCTACGAAGGGGGTGAGCCTACCGAAGAGCCTAAAGAGCCTTCAGTGAGCCGTATAGAGGCTCTCAGGGCCGTTGTAGCTGAGATACTAAAGACTGACTTTGCTAAAGCTGAGTATCAAGGCGAAACTGTCACTCTGAATAAGCCTCGTCGTATCAAAGGTGGCAACAAGAAGTTTGAGGTGTTCGTACAGGACGGCGGTAAGGTCAAACGGGTAGCTTTCGGTGATCCTAACATGGAAATCCGTAGGGACGATCCCAAGGCTCGTGCCAATTTCCGCTCCCGCCATTCCTGTGATACCAAGAAAGATAAGACAACGGCTGGCTACTGGTCATGTCGTATGTGGGAATCCAACACATCGGTGGGTGAAATGACAAAGAATATCGAAGGTAAAATCCTTAAGACTGACGACGAACAGCGTATGGTCTACGGATGGGCTTCTGTAGTTACAGAAAAAGGTGAAGCCGTTATTGATCGTCAGGGTGACGTTATCGAAGCTGGCACACTGGTAAAAGCCGTTAATGAATTTATGGAGCATGTGCGGGTCGGCAAGGCTATGCACGTTGGAGATCAGGTTGGCGTAGTTGTCCACTCTCTTCCTATCACTAAAGAAATTGGTGATGCTCTTGGTATCCAGTCTGACCGTGAAGGATGGGTTGTCGCTTACAAAGTATTCGATGATACCGTCTGGGATATGGTCAAATCTGGTGAACTCGCTGCGTTCTCTATAGGTGGACGTGCTATTAAGGAGGAAATCTAACTTGCCTAATCTCCTGAAAAACTTGCACCTTGAAGAACTTTCCCTTGTGGATCGTCCAGCCAATGCACAAGCAATGGTTTCACTCTTCAAGCGTGACAATTCCGAAGAGGAAATTACGAAAATGAATGAAGAAATGGAAGCCAAAGTAAAGGCGTACATGGATGACAAAGGCTGTGGACGTGGCGAAGCTATGAAAGCTCTCGGCTACGACATGGAAAAAGCTGATGAAGCTGTAACCGAAGAAGTTGCTGAGAAAGCTGCTCCTGAAGTTGAAGCTGTAGAAGCTCCTGAAGTTGACGTTGAAGCACTTAAGGCTGACTTTGATCGTCTTTCTGCTGAGAACCAACATCTCCGCAAAGGTTTGATTGACAATGGCTACGTTATCCGTGCTGACTCAATCGAAAAGAAAGCGGAAGAAGAAATGATGGACATCGACGGTGAGATGGTAGCTAAGAGCGACATCCCAGCCCCAGTCCTGAAAGCACTTGAAGCTGCTGCTGTAGCCAAGCGTGAACATGAAATCGAAAAGGCTGACCTTGAGTTGACAAAGAAAGCAGAAGAAGTTCTGCCACACTTTGAAGCTGGTGCAGCTAAGTCTCTCCTGAAGTCATTCTCAGAAGATGATGGAATTATGGTAATGCTCAAAGCTGCTGATGCTGCCTTTGCTGCTTCCATGCAAGAATTTGGTAAGTCCGATGTAGACGGTGAGTTCGCTACCTCTGCTGACAAACTGGATGCTCTCGTAAAGTCCTACATGGACGAAAACCAACTGAAAAAGAGTGAATTTGCTAAGGCTTACGCCGCTGTGGCGAAGACCGAAGAAGGCAAAGCACTCATCACTAAATCCTACAAAGGGGAATAATCATGGCGGTAATGCAGTCTCGTGACAACCGTACTTTCATCGCTGGGGAAGACCTTTCCGCAGCACAATTCAAATTCGTAACTCTGGAAGCCGATGGTCAAGTTGATCTGGCTGACGCTGCTGGTGAGAACGCTATTGGCGTATGTCTCGCTGGTGCTGCCGCTGGTGCTGCTGTGACAGTATGTATCTCTGGCTCCGTAATGGTAGAAGCTGGTGGTGCTATCACTGCTGGCGACCAAATCCAAACTGGCGCTGACGGTACTGCCCTCTTGGCTGCCACTGGTGATGTTGTACTTGGTTATGCCCGTGAAGATGGCGTAGATGGTCAGATCATCGAAATCGAAATGATCCAAGGCGGCAACGTAGCAGCCTAATCTAGCATTTAAAGGAATAATCTAATGCCACTTTTGACCCCATCACAGGTACATATCGACCAGCCGTTGTCCAACTTGACACTGGCCTATGTACAAGAACAAACTAACTTTGTCGCTGATAAAGTATTCCCAACCGTAGGTGTTGCTCGTCAGTCTGACAAGTATTACATCTATGACCGTGCGAACATGAACCGCTCTGGTGACGTAAAGAAACTTGCGCCACGCACAGAAGTTAACCGCATCGGTATGGCAATCTCCAACGCCGCTTACTACGCTGACGTTTATGGCCTCGGCATGGACTTCGATGAGCAAACTCTTGCTAACGAAGATGCAATGTTGGAAATCCGTTCCGCTGGCGCACAGACATTGACAACACGTTTGTTGATCGACCGTGAAGAGCGTTTCGCTGACACATTCTTCAAGGCTGGCGTCTGGACTACAGACAACACTCCCGGCAACTTGTGGTCTGACTACACTAACTCCACACCAATCTCTGATGTAACCGCTGCTCGACGCACTATGCAGTTGACCTCCGGTGGCTTCAAGCCAAACACAATGGTTGTTGGTAAAGAAGTTCGTGACATCTTGGTTAACCACCCAGACATCCTTGCCCGTTTGAACGGTGGTGCAACTGTATCGAACACAGCTTTGATTACAGATGCTAAACTGGCAGAAATCTTTGAAGTAGAAAACTTCTACGTCATGGAAGCTGTTAAGAACGGTGCTGCTGAAGGTCTGGCAGAAGCCAATGCTTTCATCGGTGGTAAGAACGCTCTGTTGGTACACACACCTCGTGCATCCGGTCTGATGACCCCTGCCGCTGGTTTGACATTCGCATGGAACTCAGTTCCCGGCGTAAACAACCTCGGTGTTACCGTTGAGTCCTTCTCTGACGATGCTCTGAAGCGTCAGCAAGTTGCAGAACACATCCAAGTTAAAATGGCCTATGACATGAAAGTCACAGGCGCTGACTTGGGTTACTTCTTCTCAGCCGTAATCGCCTAAGCGATAATACTAAAGGTGTACCCTGAGCTTAACGGCTTGGGGTACAACCCAATATATAACAGAACATAACAGTATTCATATAATGGAGAGTCCCTATGCACCCCACATACTTGGGTTGGCAGGTCGATTGGCCTGTGTTTATCAAGATGCCTTTACTGGCGGATAATACGAATTGGAAACGTTGAGATCACTTTAACTGGGCAGAGCGAGGAATAGACCAAGACAAGGTTGCTACCCTATACGCCTCTGGTTACATTCACCACAATAAAGAACTAGAGGTTCAGAACAAGGTTGGAGATCGACTGTCTGAACTAGCTGGTAAAGACTTAGAGACCTTAGTGAACTTACTTAATGTCGAGGTAAACAAACGCACCTCCAGTAAGACAGAGTTTGAATCTAAGAAGTGTAAGAAGTCTAAGATTGACGATAAGCAACGTGGTCTAATCAGACGCTTCCTTAATGTTAATCGCTGGATTACAGAAGACTTCTACGACATACGAGACAAGGTTCTCGCTGACTAATAACAACACCAGTTCGCTGGCACTCAGGAGACGACTTACATGGCATGGTCTTACGATCCTACAGACTTGGACACTACCACGGCCTCTGGTCGTCTCAACACAGTACGCCTTCTGATTGGAGATACTGACACAGTTGACCAACAGGTACAGAACGAAGAGATTACATTTGCTTTATCTGAAAATGGTAACAATGTATATTACTCTGGTGCTTGGGTCGCTCGTGTAATCTCAGCTAAATACTCCCGACAAGTAACGACACAACTAAGTGGAGCCTTGAGTGCTGACTACTCCGACTTAGCCAGACAGTATAAAGCACTAGCAGATGACCTAGAGTATCAAGGTAAAACCGCAGGTGCTTCGGTGGGTGTCCTAGCTGGTGGTATCACCAAGAGTGGTGTTGAAGCTGTACGAGCTAACACTAACCGTATCGAAGGCTCATTCCGTAGAGATCGTTTTAAGAACCCACCAAGCTATCAAACACCTGAATACGAATAAGGAGTAAGATATGTCATTCCGCTCCTTTGACCTGCTTAACTTAGTTAGAGACTTTGGGGAAACCCTAACTCTACGCAAGGTTACTACTGCTGGTACATACAATCCAGCTACAGGCACAGTAGACAGTTCTGTCACTACCGACTATTCCGTTAAGGGATATCTCTACAACTATAACGTAGGTGTCGCTGGTGGTAACGATGAGGTTGTTCGTGGTACTCGCAAGTGTGTTATCTCAGCCTTAGACTTAGATGCCATCCCCGACTTTGACGATCTGATTATCGGTAGTGGTGACACAGTTAAGATTACCTCTGTCATGTCGTTATTTTCCGCTGGTACTGCTATAGGTTACATCTGTGACGTAGGAGAGTAACCTATGAAGGCAAAAAATCAGTCGGTCAAGGTTAACGCTTCGTTCTATAAGAAGATGGAATATTTAGAGGACATTGTTGAGGATGCGGTCAAAGAGGAGTTGGTATCCATAGCCCAGAGTGCCGTTAGTTTCTCCCCTGTTGATACTGGTGCTTATGTAACATCCTTTTCTTTTACCACGGGTGCTGGTCGTCCAAGAGGTAAATCTTCTGATAATAAGCCGAAGAAGCAAAACCCACAACAGAAAATGCAAGAGGGCTTCCAGAACCTCCTAACGGACATCAATAAACTTGATCTAAAGAATACCACAAGCGTCCAACTCAGGAATGGCTCACCTCACGCATATGATGTAGAGGAAGGTACAAACTGGAGACGGACTGCCGGATATAAAGTTTTTGCAAAGATAAGGAATATCTATGGCTAGTATTCAGAATGATATTCGGGCTGCACTTGAGAGCCACTTAGCTGGAACATCCGGTCTCCCCGATATAGCCTATGAGAACGTAGCATTTGAGCCTGTGACAGGTACTAGCTTCCTCAAGGTACAATACCTCCCCACGGTCACTAGACCTGCTGTAAGGGGCTTAAACCCACAACTGAGATACCAAGGTGTATTCTCCGTAACAGTCTTTGCCCCCGAAGGTCAAGGCCCAGCTACCGCAGACGACTACGCTAACAAAGTGATAGACGCCTTCGCAGCAACCACTGACATCTCGTTTACCAATGGTGATGCAGAAACAATCATAGTGTCTATTGACTACGCTGAACGTCAGCAGGGAATGATAGATAGTCCTTGGTACTTTGTTCCGATTAACATCGGCTGGTACATATACAAATAACTTCCAATAGGAGAAACCAACATGGCCTTTGCACAGGGTTCACGCTCCAGTCTGTCGTTTATTACTGAATCTACGTTTGGTACGACACCCGCTGGCAACTTCACTAACCTCCCATTCAGCACCCACTCTTTGAACCTTACTAAAGATCGTGTTGCTGGTACTGACATTCAAGCTGACCGTATGGCTCGTGTTGATCGGCATGGCAACCGTCAAGTAGGTGGCGACATTGTTGTTGACCTCCGTGATGGTGACTTCGATGCCTTCCTTGAATCAGCCATGCTTAACACTTGGGCAACTAACGTCCTAAAAGTTGGCACAACACCTAAGTTCTTCTCCATCGAAGATTACGCTGCTGACATCGACCAAGCTCGTGTATTCACAGGCATGTCAGTTTCCACTATGGGTATCTCTCTTGCTCCTAACCAGATGGTAACTACTACCTTCGGCATGGTAGGCAAAGACATGACCATGAGTGCCACTGAGAAGACACAGGATGCTGCCTCTGGCGCTGCTCCCTTCGATGCTTACTCAGGTGACATTTCCATCGGTAACGTAGGCGGTGCTGCTCCTGTAGCCATCGTGACAGCCCTTGACTTCACCTTGAACAACTCATACGCACCTACCTTCGTCATTGGTGATGATAGCGCACCTTCCCTTGAGTATGGTCGTGCAGAAGTCGAAGGCACACTGACAGCTTACTTTGAAGATGCTGCGTTAATCAACCGTTTCCTCAATGAGACTGAAACTGAGATTGAAGTATCCGTAGATGATCCTACAGGTGCTAACTCTTATACCTTCCAGTTTCCACGAGTGAAAATCAACTCTGCTGATGTTGGTGTCGATGGCCCAACTAGCCGTATGATCTCTATGTCCTTCGTAGCCCTCTATGATGCGACAGAAGGCACTAACCTTAAGATCACACGCCCAGCATAACTGGATACCTAGCTAGGTAGTGGAGGCTCCTGAGTCGGGTCGGGGGTCTCCACGTTAATCAACCCGACATAACTTCCCCCGAAAGGAAACCCCGATGGACTTGAAAGACCTGACACCGAATTTAGACGACATTGTTGTTGAGATTAAACATCCAGCAACAGGTGACGCACTTAAGAATGACGATGGCACGAATATGACGATTACTATTCTTGCGCCCCATTCTAAAGAGTATAAGAAAGCTCAACATGAGCAAATCAGCAAACGGCTTAAGAAAGCTCAGAAGAGTAAGTCTCAAGATGTTGACTACTCAGATATTGAGGAAGCTACGCTGGAGGTCTTAGCTAAGACGACTAAGGCTTGGAACATTACCTACGGTGGAGAGATGCCTAAGCTCACTGTCGCTAAGGCCAAAGACATTTACGAAGAAGTCTTTTGGATTAAGAGCCAGCTTGAGGAGGTTGTGACTGACTCTCTGGATTTTACGAAGGTCTGATCTGTGAGTTAGTTAAGTGGGCTGAACATCAGTTCAAACTAAATAGACCAGATCAGAACGGCACTACAGAACGAGAACATCTTGAACAAGTAGAGAGGCAGACTGGACGTAGAGTAGAAGCATTGGAACCCCCGACACCCTTCCCCATGCTAATATCCCACGTTTGGTCTGCCTTTATTGCTTTAAGCTCTAGCAGAGGGTCAGGCTTTAGTGGCCCAGCGCCTATTACCTTTGAGCAGATTAAGGCATGGAAAGAACTTACGGAAACATCTATTGAGCCTTGGGAGATTGAGGCCATCAAGAGAATAGACCTAGAATACTTAAGGGTGGCAAATGGCTGACGATATTAGATTAGTAATCGGGGTTGATGACCGGGACTTAATTAGGACTCAAAAGGAACAGAAGAAGTTTGAGCGTAACCTTCTTATCATTGAGTCTGCCTTCCGTAAGGGTGACATTACTGCCAAGAGATATAACGGTGAACTTGCCAAGCAAGCTAAACAGTTGTCTCGGCTCGGCGGCAGCTACAATAAAGCTAACTCTGAGGTTCGTAGGTATGCAGCCTCTCTTAGAAAAGCAACTGACGATCAAATAAGAATGACTCAAGCCACTAACATGGCTGGTAAGTCAACTAACCGATTTGGCATGTATGCTCAACAGGTTGGTTATCAGGTCGGTGACTTCTTCGTACAAGTCCAGTCTGGAACATCCGCTCTTGTGGCCTTTGGTCAACAGGGTACACAGCTTGCTGGCTTACTACCGGGTGTCGCTGGTGCTGTAGTCGGCATCTCTCTTTCTATTGGGACTATGTTACTTAGGTCGTTCATGGATGTAAATGATGCGTCTGATACAGCAAGTGCTAAACTTAAGACCTTTGAGGAAAACTTAAAGTCTGCTAAAGAAGAGGTACAAGACCTTCGCAACGAACTGATACTTCTCAGCTCTGGCTTCGCTAGTGTCTCGGAAATGACCTTAAGTGAAGCCGTTGACAAAGCCACTGATAAGTTAGGGGACGCTCGAAGAAAGCTGGAGGAAGCTACTGCTGGAGCTGCCTTGATTGGACAGGGTGCTGCTGGCGGCATAGATTTATTTAGTCTTTTTGGCGCGTCCAGTGCAGACAAAGTTGCTGATGCCAAAGAGCTTGTCGCTCAGTCCGTCTTAGAGCTTGAATCTCTTAGGGAGATGCAGCGACAGGGGAAAGAAAGAGAACGAAACGCTTCCGTGGTCAACCAACTCGCTCAAGCTAGGGCAATACTCCAAGAACAAGAAAACGACAGACAAAAAGAAGCTGTTAAACAATCTAAGGCGAGAGCTAAGTCGATATATGATGCCTTACTAAGCCACAAGAAAGTGAATGATGCTGCTGAAGAACAGGTTAGATTACAAAACCAAGCTATTTATTTACAGCAGGTGGAACTAAAGTATGGTGCAGACTCTAATCAGTACCGTGCAGAAAAAAACAAGATTGAGCGGGAAAACCTAGCCCTTAAGCTAGAGCAAGCTGGTGTGGATGACTCTCACATACAGAGTTTGTTACTTGGTAATATGGCTCTTGAGGCAGGTCTAAAGCTACTAGAGGCACAACGTGACGTTACCTTCTCTATGTTTGAAGGTAGCGATGCCGCTAAAAGGATGCGTAAGTATGCTGGCAGGGGTACTCCCACTGGCACTGGACAGCCCTCCACAAAATCAACAGGGACTTCTGTCGTCAAAGAGACAGACCTAGAGAAACTGCGGTATCAAGTGGCCCTAGAGACAGAACTCTTGGGTAAAACAGAGGCTAGACAAAAAGTCATACAAGCTATTGGCATCACCGTTGACGACAGTTTCCCAAAGACTGCCGCTGGCCTTGAGGAGCAAATTAACAAGAACCTTGAGTTAATGCGGGTAGAACAAGAGCGTCAGAGCCTGATAGATACTGTCACTTCTAGCATGGAAGATAACCTGATGGCTATAACAGAAGGCACTCTGTCGGTTAAAGATGCCTTTAAGAACATGGCTAGGGATATCATCAAGGAACTCTACCGGGTTCTTGTCGTTCAGAGGATGGTTAACGCAGCTAAGTCATTTATGGGCTTCGCTGATGGTGGTGTCTTTAGTGGCGGTAGAGTTGAAGCCTACGCTGACGGTGGTGTAGTCGGTAGTCCAACCTTATTCCCTATGGCTGGTGGTAAGACTGGTCTTATGGGAGAAGCTGGGCCTGAAGCTATCATGCCACTCAAGCGTGGTGCTAACGGTAAGCTAGGTGTACAGATGGAAGGTGGCGGTGGTGATAACGTAGTCATCAACCAATCGTTTAACTTCCAAGCCAATGGTGACGACAGCGTTAAGAAGATCATTGCTCAGGCTGCACCTCAGATCGCACAGATGACTAAGAACTCAATGCTTAATGATCGCCGTAGAGGTGGCACAACTAAAGCTGTCTTTGGTTAAAGGAACAACAATATGGCACTAAGCTACCCATTAGCTACACCAACGTCTATCGGGATTGAGAGCATTGAGCTAAGGGCAGTTAATGCTGTAGCTACCTCTCAGTCTCCCTTTACCTATAAGCAACAGATCATTTCCCACGGTGGACAGAAGTGGGAAGCCTCAGTCAATATTCCCTCGGTACATCGTGATAAGGCTGCACAGTGGAAGGCACTACTGGTTGGACTTAAGGGTCAAACTGGTACGTTCCTCTTAGGTGATCCTGACTATGCTACACCACAGGGTACAGTTAGCTCATGTACACTCACAGGTAGTGCTGGGGATGACACTGGTTCTGTCGTTATGACTGGTACATTACTAGCGGGTGACTACATTCAGCTTGGGTCAGGATCAGCAGCTAAACTCCATCAGGTACTCTTAGATCAAGACGGAGATGGAACCCTAGAGATATGGCCTTCGTTACGCTCTGACTATACGAGTGAGACAGTTATCTTTAATGCACCAAAGGGTGTCTTTAGGCTTGCTAACAATGTGACCTCATGGTCAATCAATAATGCGTCAACATACGGCATCTCGTTTGAAGCTGTCGAAGCTGTGATATGATAAGGATATACACTAATGGCTGATAAAAAAATTACCCAACTTACGAATATCACTGGCGCTAACCTTGTTGATGCCGATGAGTTCGTTGTTGTCGATATTTCAGCAGATGAGACTAAGGCTATTACCCTCGGTGAGCTAAAGGAAGCCTTCGATAGTGGCTCAGGGTTCGTTAGGATCACTGGCGATACTATGACGGGTGATCTTGCGTTATCTGGCGCTGACGTAACCTTCGGTGATAACGACAAGGCCATCTTTGGTGCTGGCAGTGATTTGCAGATTTATCATGATGGTAGCAATAGCTACATTGATGATGCTGGAACAGGCAATCTAACGATCCGTGCAAATCAAATCAACTTTGACAAATACACTGGCGAGGCAATGGCTCGTTTTCGTGCAGATGGCAATACTGAGTTGTTCTACAATAACGCAACAAAACTCGCCACCACCTCCACAGGTATTGACGTAACTGGCACTGTGACGGCTGATGGGATTGCTTTAGGTGACAATCAGGTAGCCACATTTGGTGCTGGCAATGATTTAAAAATCTGGCACGATGGTTCTAATTCTTACATCAAGGACCACGA
>Ga0228670_1001203_pt1 | contig 11798 bp, 12 predicted proteins | sample 85DmetaG_FD_182785 | JGI IMG/M metagenome (GOLD analysis project Ga0228670, IMG submission 182785) | Seawater microbial communities from Monterey Bay, California, United States - 85D | ecosystem: Environmental > Aquatic > Marine > Coastal | place: USA: California | collected 2016-10-13
TGTGGGGTGAAGGGCAAAGCGCCAGTCAGATCGCAAAAGAACTTGGCGGTGTGACCCGCAATGCGGTCATCGGCAAGGTGCACCGTCTTGGATTGTCTAACCGCAATCAAGGTACGGCTGCCAAACCAGCCGCCAAAGAAAAGGCGGCACCCGCAGCCAAGGCCGCACCGTCGAAGCCCGCTGCGGCTCCGCAGCCCGAGAAAAAGCCTGAGCCGAAAACCGAAGCGGCTGTGCCCGTGTCGGCGGACCGCCCTGCGAACGTCACGCATTTGCGCAAGCAAATCGTGCCAGCGGGTCAACCTTTGCCGCCGCAGCCCTCGGCCAATGAAATCAGCCCAGAGGCTCTTGCAAAGGTCAATGAGATCGAGAAGTCGGCCAAAAAGCTGGGCTTGATGGAACTGACAGAGCGGACCTGCAAATGGCCCATCGGTGATCCTGCAACGCCTGATTTCTGGTTCTGCGGGCTGCCTTCGCAACAGGGCAAACCCTATTGTGAGGCCCACGTTGGCGTGGCCTTCCAGCCGATGTCATCGCGGCGCGATCGTCGCCGCTAGGCTGATACAGTATTTGAATTGAAAAGGCGGGGCCACGCAAAGCGGCCCCGCCTTTTTCATTTGACCCCAGAGATCAGTTGCCGCCGAAAAGCCCGCCCAAGGCATCGCGGACTTTGTCCTCAACCCGGTCTTTGACGGCATCTTCAATGCTTTGACCATCGGTGACGCCCTCGGGTGCAACGTCCAATTCCTCAGCCAGTTTTTGTTGCAGCGCGGAGCGTGCGTTGTCCTCAATCGCTGCACCGTCGATGTTGAGCTGCTGAAGCGTCGCGGCCTCTAGGTCCGGCCGAATGCGCGGCGCGCTCCATGGCCCCGTGATCCGCAAAGGCACCGAAATCCCCGCGCCTTCGGCGTTTTGCAACAGCACGGGCACAACCGTTAGATCAAGGTTTTGCGCACCTATGTTGACTTGGCCCTGTGTCAGCGCCTCAAGCAAAGGAGCCGCGAGCGTCAGGTCGTCAGTGTTCAAAACACCTTGGGTCAACGAAAACTGGCCTGTGATCCCATCAAAAATCGTCCGCGCGCCTTCGCCCTGAAAGTTTAGATCAAAGTTGCGCATCATCCCAGCGAGGTCGAGGCCGAGTATCTCACCCCGGCCCACCGATACATTGCCGGAACCCTCTAGGCTGCTCATCAGAGCGGCCATAGACGTGCCAACCCCCAGCACATTCACCGATACATCAGCCTGCCCTAGCAGCCGTTCAAAATCGAGAAACTCCGTCAAAAGCGGCTGGGTCTGCAGCCCAGAAAGGGCAAGGTTCACGCGCGATGACAAACCACCACGGCCATTGACGATAACCTCGCCAGTGATGCTGCCGCCATAGGCCCGAATAGGCGCAAGCGTGATCACCGCACGCGCGCGGTCCAGCACAAGGCGCGCAGAAACGGCATCAAGGGTTGCATCCCCCAAGCCGATCGCCCCTGTCGTCAGTACGATTTCAGCGTCCGCAAGGCCGAGGGCGCTGACGTCGATGGGAGCGTTGCTCCAACCGCTGTTTGTGGTCGGGGCCGCGCTCGCGCCAGCCTCACCGCCGGATTGAGCCGCCAGCGCGCTAAGGTCTAGGCCGGGGCTATCGAGGGTGGCCACGACTTTGGGGCGTTGGTCGCCGGGGAAAACATCTACGTCACCGCGGAGGCTGTTGCCATCAAGCCCAAGCGTCATATCCCGCAAATGCAGTGAGCCTTCGGTTGCCAAGGTCAGGCCTGTTTGTAGGGTTATCTGGTCGCGCCCAAAGCCGCTCGGCAGGTCGGGGGCCGCTTGCCCAAGGGCTGCAAAAAGCGTCGCCCGTTCAGTACTTTGGGCGGTCAACTGCCCCTCAAATCCCAAGGGCGACATCCCAAAGCTGCCTGTGACAGAGGCCGTCGTGCCGCCCACCGCAACCTGTGCCTCGATGGGTGTAAGATCGCCGTTCAACAAGCCCGCAATGCCATCTAGGCCGGCATCAAAAGTCACGGCGGCTCCGTTATAGAGAGCGGAGCCTGATGCCTCTGCCCGGCCTTGGAAGCTGGGCAGGGTCATTGTCAAATCGAGCGCCTCCACGCGGTGCTGCGCGTCCGCTTGTGCATCTATAAACGTTACCTTGCCATTGATGATCCGCGCCTCTGCGAGGGAAATTTCTGGCAGCGTCGTACTGCCGCCGCCTGTTGTGGTCGCGCCAGAGGGCGCGGCGGTCTTGGGCGCAACGTCCCAGTTCACGCGACCATCAGCGGCCCGTTCCAGCAAGACGACGGGATCAACCAATTCCAAGCGATCCACAGAGACTGCACCACCCAAAAGATCCATTAACCCAACACTAACATCCAGCCGTGCTGCGGCCAGCATAGGGCCTTGCGCAGACCAATCCGCGTTGGCCATCGCAACATCCTCGATCCGAACCCCAAGGCTGGGAAAGACCGTGGGCCGCACTGATCCGTTAATCGTCAGCGCCCGGCCCGTGGCTTGTTCGAATTGATCTGTGGCCAGTCGGGCGATCCGCTCGGTGGGCACAACAAACAAAGCCCCGACTGCCAATGCGACCAAGGCCAAAACGCCAATCGCCAGTCTTTTGATCCACCGCATAGGTCGCTCCTGATTTACCTAAACGTAAGCCTACCAGAGCTGCACGCCCAATCAATGGCGCTGCACGGCTAAGCGCGGGCGACCTGCTCAACAAAGCGTGTGCGCGCTGCCGGAAACGCACGTCCGCCCAGCGATGGTGCAAGGTGCTGGGTCAGGAAATGCCCTGTCAGGGTCAGCGCAGCGCGTGCGCCGTCTAAGGTGACCGGACCGCCCAAGAGGCACTCTGGCAAGGGCAGCAAACGGTCGGCCCATTCGCCCGCACCCATACGACTGACCGCGCGGCCCGTGCGTGGCGACACATAGGCCAAATCATTCGCGCCGCCCCCGTTGGCGCATGCGCTCAAATCCAGCGCAAAGCCGGTTTCTTCCAACAGGCGAAGCTCCCAGAAAATGTACGCGCTGAGCCAGCCTTCGCCACTGTGGATCGCGTCCGCTAGGGCTTCGGTCTCGGCTTGAAAGTTGGGCAAACTCTCCCGCTCCGGCAGGCAAAAGGCAGATGTGGCGCAAAGGCTCGACAGGGCCGATAATCGCAATGGGTCGTTCAGAACCGCCGCCATCCGAGACCGGATAGGTTCCGCAGTGAAACTGCCCATATGGCTTTCGAGACGCGCGCGCCACGCGACATCCAACTGTGCGCCCGGCTGCAGAATGGGGGCCAGCTTGCGCGAGGTGCCCCCCCGGATCACGCCCAAATGACGCCCGTGCCCGCGGGTAAAAACCTCTGCAATGACAGAGTTTTCTCCGTGGGGCCGAACCGCCAGAAGCATTCCCTGATCGCGCCAATCCATGCCGTAAAGTTAGGCGTTCAAATGTGGCGTGTCCAACAGATGTCGCCCCTGCCGATCCTCAACCTCTAGGACCCACAGGTCTGGATCAAACCCGCGCTGCCGCGACAGCGTGGCGTCGCAGTCCGCCTCTGGGCCTCGGGTCAGTTCCACCCACTGCCGTTCGCCTGTCATTAAGTCAAAGCTGCGCTGATAGACGCAGGCGTTGCCATCTAGGGTGTTAACCTTGACGAAAACCGCGCCTGCCTGAGCATGGCCTTTTGCCACGACGAAGCAGGGAATATCCAACATCTCTAGATGCTTGCGGTAGGCAGACACCCAAAAATCGGAGGTCAGTCGGGTCAAGAATTACCGTCCTTGAAATCAAGGCCCATCTCGGAATACCGCTCAGATTCTTCCAGCCAGTTGGGCCGGACTTTGACCTGTAGGAACAGGTGAACACGGCGGCCAAGGAATTCCTCTAGCTCTTGGCGGGCGGACTGGCTGACACCTTTGATCGTTTCACCTTTGTTGCCCAAAACGATGCCTTTGTGACCATCGCGGATCACATAGATTAACTGGTCAATCCTGGCAGAGCCGTCTTTGCGCTCTTCCCAATTGGTCGTCTCAACGGTCAACTGGTAGGGCAGTTCTTGGTGCAGCCGCAGGGTCAGTTTCTCGCGCGTCATCTCTGCTGCGATCATCCGCATCGGCAGGTCCGCGATCTGATCTTCGGGATACAGCCAAGGACCATCCGGTAGATTTTCAGCCAGCCACCCGCGCAACGTATCGACGCCATGCCCCTTCTCGGCCGAGATCATAAAAGTCTCAACGAACGGGTAACGGGCGTTTAGCTTTTCGGTCAGGCCCAACAGGACCTCAGATTTAACGCGGTCAATCTTGTTAAGCGCAAGTGCCACTTTTTGGTTCGGCGAAATACGCTCCTCAAGAGCCTCGATGATCGCCTCAACACCTTCGGTGAGCCCCCTATGCGCCTCAACCAACAGCACGACGATTTCGGCATCCGCGGCACCACCCCACGCGGCGGCAACCATGGCACGGTCCAACCGACGACGCGGGCGGAAAAGGCCGGGCGTGTCCACAAACACAAGCTGGCTTTGACCCTCCATCGCGACACCGCGAATACGTGCGCGCGTGGTCTGGACCTTGTGCGTCACGATGGACACTTTCGCCCCCACCATACGGTTCAGCAGCGTGGATTTGCCGGCGTTCGGCTCCCCGATGAGGGCGATAAACCCGGCTTTTGTGTCAGCCATCATTCTTCTCCATCTGCGCGAAAAGCGCTTTGGCGGCGGCCTGCTCAGCGTGGCGTTTGCTGCCCGCCGATGCCTGCGCGCGCGCACCATTGTCCAATTGAGCCTCAATCAGGAAAACCGGCGCGTGGTCGGGTCCAGAGCGTTTGAGCAAGGCATATGTCGGTGGCTGCAAGCGACGCGCCTGCGCCCATTCCTGCAACGCGGTCTTGGGGTCGCGCGCGTCTTCTTCGACCTGTGCGACCCTGTCACCCCACAGACGCAGGACCAAGGCATGTGCTGCCTCAAACCCGCCATCCAAATAGACGGCCGCAATCAAAGCCTCCATCCCGTCACCAAGCAGCGCGTCCTTGCGGCGACCACCAGTCACCATCTCGGATTTACCAAGCTTTAACACGGCACCCAGGTCGATTTGACGGGCGACGGCGGCGCATGTTTCTTTGCGCACAAGGGCGTTGTAGCGCGGGGCCAATTGCCCCTCGGACGCGGCTTTGTCTTCCGCCATCAGCGCCTCGGCCATCACGAGGCCCAGCACCCGATCACCCAGAAACTCAAGCCGTTGATTGTCCGGGCGCGACGCACTCGAAATCGAGGAATGCGTCATCGCGCGTACCAACAGATCAGGGCGTGCAAAGACGTGCCCGATCCGGGTCTGAAACGCCGTCAGTTCGGCACTCAATTTCACTCGATCGCCTTGTAAAAACGGTCGCCGCGCCACGTCCAGAAATAGATCATCCGGTCGCCAGCAGACGAGAACATCACCCGGTCCGCACGGCCGATCAGGTACTCAAACGGGACCATGCCAACGCCGCCCTGCGCCTGCGTAAAGCGGCTGTCTTGCGAGTTGTCACGGTTATCACCCATGAAGAAATAGTTGCCCTCGGGCACGACAAAGGCAGGCGTGTTATCACCGCGGCCTGTTAACGTATCGAGGACAGAATGCGTCGCGCCCCCGGGCAGCGTTTCGACAAAGCGGTTCTTCTCACACTGGCCGCCCAATCCCACAGGTTCGTTCGCGCAGCGTGGCAAATGACCTGCGGAGCCTTGGCGTTCAAACGTCTCGACAAAAGGAGCGACGGGATCGAGCTTTACGGCAGTGTCGTTGATATAAAGCACACCGCCCTGCATCTGGACCTTGTCACCGGGCATCCCCACGACACGTTTGATGAAATCCGCACCGTTCACGGGATGGCGGAACACGATCACATCTCCACGCTCAGGCTCTGATCCGAGGATACGGCCCGAAAAGGGGCACATCGAGAACGGGCAGGAATGACGCGAATAACCATAGGCCATTTTGTTCACAAACAGAAAATCACCGATCAGCAACGTGTCCTTCATGGAGCCCGACGGGATCCAGAAAGGCTGAAAAAACAGTGTTCTAAAGACCCCAGCAATGAGCAACGCCCAAAAAACCGTTCTGAGCGTCTCACCGATGCCCTCTTTTTTCGCCGTGCTTGCCATAGGGCCTCTTTCCCGTGCTAACTCAAGCCACCGTCCTGCCTTGGGGTCTGTCCAGAGTCAACCGCGCGCAGAGCCACGTCCACGCCCATTTTACGGTGTTTTGGGCCTTATTCGGCGGGGCGAGCCTCAATCATGACCATGGCTTGGGCCCATGGGTGATCGTCCGTGAGGGTGACGTGAATAATCGCCGTGTGACCAGGCGGGGTCATCGCGTCGAGACGATCTTTGGCCCAGCCTGTAACCTGCATAACCGGCTGCCCGGTGGGCAGATTGGTGACCGACATGTCTTTCCAGGCGATGCCCATGCGCAGCCCCGTGCCCAACGCCTTGGAGCACGCTTCCTTGGCGGCCCAACGCTTGGCATAGGTGCCGGCGACATCTTTGCGATTCTCGGCCTTACGCTGCTCATCCTCCGTAAAGATACGATTGCGGAAGCGGTCGCCAAAGCGGTCCAGCGTTCCTTGAATGCGTTCAATATTCGCGAGGTCAGTGCCGATGCCGAGGATCATTCCGGCTCCGTGGATGGTTGTGCGTTCAGCCAACGTGTGTAGCGGGTGATGGGGCGCTGTCTAGTCAGAAGCACTTGTGCGAGCAGCGTCCATTACCTGCCGCATTTGAGTCATGGCCGCCTCAAGCCCCACAAAGATCGCCTCACCGATCAAAAAGTGCCCGATGTTCAGCTCCCTCACGGTGGGAAGGGCCGCAATCGGCGGTGTGCTTTCGTAGGTCAGGCCGTGGCCCGCGTGAACCTCTAGCCCGAGGTCATGCGCAAAAGCCGCCATCTCAGTGATCCGCGCCAGTTCAGCCGCTGCCTCACTCGAGTGACCTTCGGCGACTGCATCGCAATAGGCACCTGTATGCAGCTCGATGACTGGCGCACCGATGCGGTGGGCTGCGCGAATTTGCGCCTCATCCGCCGCAATGAACAGCGAAACCCGACAGCCCGCGTCGCGCAGCGGTGCAATATAATCGCCCAGCCGGTTTTCTTCGCGCGCGACCTCAAGCCCACCCTCGGTTGTCCGCTCTTCGCGCCGCTCGGGCACGATGCAAACAGCATGAGGTTTGTAGTGCAAAGCGATGGCCTGCATTTCAGCGGTGGCGGCCATTTCAAAATTGAGGGGAATGGTCAAAGCCTCCATCAAGGCGCCGATATCAGCATCCTTGATATGGCGGCGGTCTTCACGCAGGTGCGCCGTAATGCCATCTGCGCCCGCACGCTCTGCCAACACCGCAGCGCGCACCGGATCAGGTACCACACCGCCCCGCGCATTGCGCACCGTTGCAACGTGATCGATATTCACACCAAGACGCAGTTTTTCCATCAGACCACTCCCTCATTCTCTGGCTCACCCTCTGGGCTGAACCTAGCGCGTTTGATCGCCACGGGCAGCCTTGCGGCGCAACTCTTCTAGCTTTTTCTTGATCATGCCGCGGCGGCGTTTTTGATACGCGGTGATGACCGGCAAGCACATGTAATAGCAGATGATCCCAGCCACGATGCCGGGAATAATGCCGCCGACCATATAGGGAAAGAAAACCTCATCCCAGAACAGGGAAAGATGGCTCCAATCCGCAGCCTCCCCCGAGAAGGGCGCGCGCACATTGTGCAACAAGTCTTGGCCCGCACCGACGAACTTGGCCAACAGCCCGTCGTCAAATTCCTTGTCGAATTCCGTGCCTAGCAAAAAATGCCCTGTCTGGAGCGAGATCACCCCGATAGGCACATACGTCAGAGGGTTGCCAAAGAAAGTCGCCAGCAAAGCCGCAAGGATATTGCCCTGCAACAAGCGTGCACCAACCGCCGCCACCAAAAAATGCAAACCGTAAAACGGCGTAAAGGCGGTGAACACGCCAACAAGAATGCCGCGGCTGATCTTGTGAGGGCTGTCGGGCAGTCGCCGTAGGCGGTGTTTGACATAGTGAAACGCACGCGCCCAGCCACCTTTGGGCCAAAGCACCTCCTTGAGGATACGCCACCATGGGCGGGCGTCTCTGCGTTTGAAGACCACCCGGGCCCTCCCCTTTATGCCGCCCTCAGGCCGGCGCCCTGGCGACATCGCGTTCGCGCCGAAGCGCAGCGACATCACTGTCCGTCTCAATTGCCATCATCACCGCGTGCAGGTGTTCGCTGTCGCGGACGTCCACGTCTACCAGCAAGCGGTAAAAATCCGGTTTGCGATCTGTGAATCGCAAGTCCGAGATATTTGCGTTTTGCTCGCCAATCAATGTGCAGATACGTCCCAGTACCCCACCTTCGTTGCTGATCGTCAGATCCAGCGTCACCGCGTGCACAGCCGCATGGTGACCCGCCGCCCAGCGAATGTCGAGCCAGCGATCAGGCTGATCCTCATATGTCACAAGGCGTTTGCAATCGATGCCATGCACCACCACACCGCTGCCGCGATAGGTGATGCCAACAATGCGTTCACCGGGCACGGGCTGACAACAACTGCCACGGGTAAATTTGTCGTCGGGGTTGAGGCCAACAATGGCCTTATTGGGCGCAACTTCTGCTTCTGGCGCACTGGCGACAAGTTCGGGATAGAGCCGTTCCACCACTTTGCGCGCAGACACATCCGTGGCCCCAACCTTAGCTAACAGCGCATCCGTATTGGGCAGATCAAACGCCCGCGCAGCGGTTTCCAGCACCTTGTCGGTGGCCTTCTTGCCCACATGATCCAACGCGACGCGCATCAATTCGCGCCCCAAACGCTGGAACCGCACAATGTCCTCTTCGCGCAGCGCGCGGCGGATGGCTTGTTTGGCACGACCCGTTTTTACAATGTCGATCCATGTCACCTGAGGGCTTTGGCCCTCGGCGGTGGTAATCTCAACGCTTTGGCCGTTTTTGAGCCGGGTCCACAGCGGCACCCGCATGCCATCAACTTTTGCCCCGGCGCAAGAGTGACCGATTCGCGTGTGGATGGCATAAGCGAAATCCAAGGGCGTCGCGCCTTTGGGCAGGGCGACAACCTCACCCTTAGGTGTAAAGCAGAACACCTGATCGGAATACATCTCAAGCTTCACGTGTTCCATGAACTCGTCGTGGTCTTCTGCTGCTTCGAATCGCTCCGTGATCGTTTCGAGCCACTTGGCGGGATCAACGGCAAACCGATTCTCAGCACGCTGACCGTCACGATAAGACCAGTGCGCGGCCACGCCACCCTCTGCCACATCGTGCATTTCGCGGGTGCGAATCTGCACCTCAACCCGTTTGCCATCACGCCCCGACACAGTCGTGTGCAACGAGCGATACCCATTCGATTTGGGCTGGCTGATGTAATCCTTGAACCGACCAGGCACCGCGCGCCACCGTTGGTGGATCACTCCCAAGGCGCGGTAGCAGTCTTGCTCGGACGTGCAAATTACCCGAAAGCCGTAGATGTCGGACAGTCGAGAAAAACCAAGCTCTTTTTCCTCCATCTTGCGCCAGATGGAAAAAGGACGCTTGGCACGGCCAGTCACGTCAGCCGCGACCTCGGCTTTTTTCAGTTCATTAATAATGTCGAGGGTGATGCGTGCGATTACGTCGCCGCTGGCTTTTTGCAGCGTCACAAAGCGGCGCATAATCGAGGAGCGCGCCTCCGGCTGAAGCACGGCGAACGACAGATCCTCCAGCTCCTCCCGCATCCATTGCATCCCCATGCGTCCGGCAAGCGGCGCATAGATATCCATTGTCTCATGGGCCTTTTGCGCCTGCTTGTGCGCGGCCATGTGACGGATCGTGCGCATGTTGTGCAAACGGTCCGCCAGCTTGACCAAGATAACCCGCAAGTCCTTGGACATCGCCATGAAAAGCTTACGAAAATTCTCGGCCTGTTTGGTTTGCGTGCTGCTCAGCTGAAGGTTGGTCAGCTTGGTCACACCATCGACCAACACCGCAATTTCCGTCGAAAACATCTCAGCGATTTCGGTGAACGTGGTGCGCGTGTCCTCGATCGTATCATGCAGCAAAGCTGTGATGATCGTGGCGTCGTCTAGCCGCTGCTCCGTGAGCAGCATCGCCACCTCAACGGGGTGCGAAAAATAGGGCTCACCAGATTGCCGGGTTTGCCCCTTATGCATATCCCAACCATAGGAATAAGCCGCCCGGATCAGCGGCTCATTGGTGTTGGGGTTATACGCGCGAACCTTTGCGAGAAGGTCCTCTACTGGGATCATCTGCTAACAGGGCGAGGGGCCCTTAGCGGGGCTCCTGCGCCTCCATCAGCGCGCGCAGCAGTTTTTCCTCAGACATATCGTCCTCAGCAGGTGCGTCTTTTTCGACGCCCATCAGCAGAGACATGCTGTCATCTTCGGGCTCATCAACCTCGATCTGCGTCTGGTTGCTTTCGATCAGACGTTCACGCAGGTCCTCAGCGGATTGCGTTTCATCAGCGATCTCACGCAGAGAGACGACAGGGTTTTTGTCGTTATCACGATCCACGGTGATCGACGCACCAGCGGCAATTTCGCGGGCGCGGTGAGCGGCCAGCATAACCAGTTCAAACCGGTTTGGAACCTTATCAACGCAATCTTCAACCGTAACGCGGGCCATGGTGCACTCCAGATCATGGGGGTGTGAGCCGCATCACTTACAGCCTCACGCAAGACTTGACAAGGGCGAAACAATTGGCTTCACGCGGCGCGAACAGGCTACCACGGTACAACCGAGGCGCGCTCCTGCGCTGGACGGGCCGCCAACAAGGCGCAGGCGCTTTGGCCGCTCAGCGGATCTATCCAATCGGGCGCGACCTCGACCAACGGAACCAGAACGAATGATCGATCAGTGACACGCGGATGCGGAAGAATCAGGGTCTGTGGCGTGGTGATCAGCTGCGCATCCATCGGCAGGTCACGCCACTTCTGCGCAACGCCCACATCGGGGGCAACCTGCCCGCCCGCTGGCCCCGCCGCAATCAAATCGATGTCCAAAGTTCGTGCCCCCCAACGCTCTGCACGCATGCGGCCAAACTCAGCCTCAATGCCATGCGAAATGGCCAAAGCCATCTCCGCGCTCACCACCGGGGCCTCACAAATCACGACAGCATTGGCAAAATCAGCGCCGCTGCCTGCCGGAAAAGCTGGGGTGCGATATAGACAACTTGACCGCCAAGAGCCCCCTATTTCACTGCATCGCAGCGCAGAAATGGCGCGCTGCACGACCAAATTAGGCGATTCTCCGCCGAAGTCCGAATTTCCTCCAAGCGCAAACAGAAGCATTGTGCGACGATCTCCCTGTGTATCACTTGTGCCGTTAAGGTTTTGATTTATGTTTTCTGTCATACCGCTTTGTGTGGTTTGCTCACATTTACTCACAAGGCCTGTCGCTTTAGGCGGGACAAAATTATTTTTAAAGGACATTTGGGATGTTTTACCGAGACGAGCGGCTTGCGCTCTTTATTGACGGTTCCAATCTTTACGCTGCGGCCAAAGCACTTTCATTCGATATCGACTACCGGCTGTTGCGCCAGGAGTTCATGCGCCGGGGGAAAATGCTCCGTGCTTTCTACTACACCGCACTCCTCGAAAACGATGATTACTCCCCAATTCGCCCGCTTGTAGATTGGTTGCATTACAACGGCTTCACCATGGTCACGAAATCCGCCAAGGAATACGTCGACAGTCAAGGCCGCCGCAAAGTCAAAGGCAACATGGATATTGAGTTGACCGTGGACGCGATGGAAACCGCCGACCACGTTGC
>Ga0228670_1001204_pt1 | contig 11793 bp, 8 predicted proteins | sample 85DmetaG_FD_182785 | JGI IMG/M metagenome (GOLD analysis project Ga0228670, IMG submission 182785) | Seawater microbial communities from Monterey Bay, California, United States - 85D | ecosystem: Environmental > Aquatic > Marine > Coastal | place: USA: California | collected 2016-10-13
AAAACTTTAAAGAATTACGAAGAATTGCTTTTTCTATTTTCTTATTAGGGTTTTTATTTGCAGTATTTTTTGCTGGTATCTTTTTTATTTTCCATAAAAGTCTGCCAAACATATATGTAGATTTAAGTGATGCAGCTAATTATGTAGATAATATGGAAGTATTATCTATAGCTACGAAATTGTTATTAGCTGCTGCATTTTTTCAAATTACAGATAGTTTACAAGTAATAGTTTTAGGAGCTTTAAGAGGCTTACAAGATGTAAAAATACCAACTGTATTAACTTTTATTTCTTATTGGGTTATAGGATTTCCTGTTTCTTATTTTCTTGGAAAAGAAGATATGTATGGAAGTTTTGGAATTTGGTTAGGACTTTTAGCTGGCTTATCTACAGCAGCTATTTTATTATTTATTAGATTTAATTGGTTAACTTTGAAATTGATAAAAACAAAACATGAACTTACCTAAATTTTTATTAGCAGATAATAGTAATTATCCAGAAGATATTTTTGTATTGCATACAGAATTTCCAAGATTTTTAATTAATCTAAAGGATGATGAAGTTGAATGGTTTGAAGATTTATCTGGTGAAAATGAAGAAGATATAGCTAACGAATTAAATGCTTTAATTAAACAAGCAGAAGACTTTTATGATAAAGAAATGGAAGGGTTAGCATAGCTATTTTCTTTCTAAAAAATCTTGATATGAAAGTTGGGTTATTGCTTTACCAAGTGAGTCTAACTCTTTTGTTACACCAATTTTTTGAATTGGTTTTTTACTAACATAATCGTAAATAAAAGTCCCTTTTCTAGAATACATTCCAAAGCCTTTATTAAAAGAATAATATGCATATTGTTCATCTGAATTATTAAAAATATGCTTACCAAAATTAAATTTAGAAGTATCAGCTTTTAAAAGGTTTAAAAGAGTGTAAGAAAAATCAACTTGACTAGAAATATTATCGATTTTAATTCCTTTTTTTGATAAAGCACCACCTAACCAAAGCATTGGAATATGAAACTTTTTTGTTCCAAAATAAGGATTGTCTGGAGTAGGCGAACTATGTCCATGATCTGACATAATTACAATCAATGTATTTTTATACCAGTCTTGTTTTTTAGCAAAATCAATAAAATCTCCAATAACTTTATCAGTATAAAAATGGGCACTTCTGTATTTATTAGACTCACCATTTTCACCAAATTTATATTCACCTTTTATTTCATAGGGTTCGTGACTAGATAGGGTAAGTGCAATTCTAAAAAAAGGTTGTTTGTTGTCTTTTGTTAAATCTGAAGCAAATCGTTTTAGAAATACATCATCATAAGCTCCCCATTTAGAGTTCCAATCTTTTTTATCAAACTCAGAACCATCAATTATTTTTTGAATGCCAGCACTTCTTAAATATGTGTTCATATTTCCAAAGTTTAAATCACCTCCATAATAAAAGCTAGTTTTATACCCCAGTTTGTCCATTTCTTTAGGCAACATAGGTAAGCTTCTTGTTTTATTAGGCATTCGCATAATTCTAATTGCTGGTTGTGGGTAGTAGCCACTTAAAATAGCAGGAATTCCTTTATCTGTTCTATCTCCATTAGAATAAAAATTAGTAAATAAAATACCTTCTTTAGATAATCTATTAAGATTTGGAGTAACTGTAGGCTCACCATTTAAAGAACCAACTATTTTTGCAGATAAACTTTCCCAAATAATAAGAATTACATTTGGTTTTTGAGTGTTTAATATTATGTCTTGCTGATTTTTTAATAATGCATTTCTTGTTTTAGAAACTATTTGATTGGCTTCTTCTTGCGAATATATTTTGTATGGATTTGTATTATCTGTTTTTCTTTTGATGGTGTTAAAGAAGTTCCATGTGTAATTTATTGCTGCATGGTTAGCAAACATTTTATTGGAAAAATAAACATTACTTTGATTTACAGGTATTGTTTGGAATCCTCCTCTAACAGGTATTATCAATGAAGCTGTAAAGAACAAAAACACTACAATCTCTATAAAATGGCCTTTGTCTACCTTTTTATTGAAATTTTTAAATAATTTATTGTAAAATTTTATAAAAATAAATGAAATTAAAACCCAAGCCAAAGTGCCAAAAACCAATTGTGTTTTAGAAACAGAAGCTAACATTAATTCAGGAGTGTTTATGTAATTTAAAAATGTGCTATCAATTCTAACTCCCCATGCTTTATACAAGCCAACATCAATTATCATCATTAAACTACAAAATATAATTACAGTAATAGAGTAAAAATTTAAGATTTTTTTAATGACAATTTTACTAATAAAAAAAATAAAAGAAATTAGTAAAAAAGGGAATAAGCATAGATAAGCAGTAAAAGAAAGATCTAGTTGAATACCATAAACAAAAGAAAGAAAAACATTTTTTAACCCTATTTCTATTGATTTGTCAAAATAAAAAAGAAGAAAAATTAAACGACCGAAAACAAAGAAAACTATCCAGAAAAGAAAGTACTTTAATAATACACTTAGTTTATTTAATATGATTTTCATTTTTTTATTCAGTCACTTTTAAACGTGCTTTTGCAGTTACAGAAACATTAGAATAGTGTTTGTTAATATATTTATAATAACCTGTAATTGCAATCATTGCAGCATTATCTGTAGTGTATTCAAATTTTGGAATATAAGTTGTCCAACCAAAATGTTTTTCTGCTAATTGAAGTCTTTTTCTAATTTCAGAATTTGCAGAAACACCACCAGCAATTGCAATATGTTTAATTTGAGTTTGCTTTACTGTGTTTTTTAATTTATCCATTAAAATCTCTGAAATTGTATGCTGTATAGAAGCACAAATATCAAATAGATTTTCTTTAATAAAATTAGGATTTTTCTTTTGCTCTCTTTGAATAAAATATAAAATGCCTGTTTTTAGTCCACTGAAGCTAAAATCTAAATCTCCTACTTTTGGTTTGCTAAATTTATATGCTTTTGGATTGCCTTTTTGAGCGTATTTATCAATTAAAGGTCCTCCAGGATAAGGTAAACCCAAAATTTTTGCAGATTTATCAAAAGCCTCTCCAACAGCATCATCTATGGTTTCTCCAAGAATTTCAAAATCAAAATAATTTGAAACTTTTACAATTTGAGTATGACCACCACTAATCGTTAAACAAATAAAAGGAAATGGAGGTATTTTGCTACTATCATTTTTTATAAAATGAGCTAATATGTGCGCTTGCATATGATTAACATCTAATAAGGGAATTTCTAACCCCATAGCTAATGATTTAGCAAAAGAAGTACCTACCAATAAAGAACCCATTAAACCAGGGCCTTTTGTAAATGCAATTGCAGAAAGCTGCTCTTTTTTAATATTAGCTTGAACTAAAGCATGTTGTATAACAGGTACAATATTTTGTTGATGTGCTCTAGATGCTAATTCTGGAACAACTCCTCCATATTTAGAGTGCACTTCTTGATTTGCAGTAACATTGCTAAGAACTTCATTGTTTTTTAAAACTGAAGCACTAGTATCATCACAAGAAGACTCGATTCCTAATATATAAATTGGGTTATCCAAAAAAATAAATTTTTGCAAACTTAAGTATAATTTTAGAGTATCATTTTATATTTTGACTATAGAAATTTAATTGTTTATTAAATTTGCACGTTCTTTGTATATAGTGGCAATATTTTTGATATAGTTACAAGAAAGTCTCTCTAAAACTAGCATAAAATTAAAAAGATTAGTAAAAAAATAGTAAAGTGGTTAGGGTATTTTATACTCTTGTTGTTATTTATTAGCATTTTATTTTCTACTTCTTATGTGCAAACTAAATTAGGTAATTACTTAACTAACTCTGTAAATGAAGACTTTAATACTAATATTTCTGTAGAAAAAGTGGATTTATCTTTTTTAGGAAGAGTTTCTTTAAAAGGAGTCGAAATTAGAGATCACCATCAAGACACTTTAATTTTTGCAAAAAAATTAAGTACATCATTGTTAAATGCTAAAAGAATTTTAGATAACGAAGTTAATCTTAAAAGCATTTCTTTAGAAGGAGTAGATTTTTTTATGAAGACCTATAAAGATGAGGATGAAGATAATTTAGCTGTTTTTATAAATTCTTTTGATGATGACACACCAAAAGATTCACTTTCTAACCCTTTTATTTTAAAAACCGATAATGTTTATATTCAAGATTTACATTTTAAATTAATAGATGCCAATAAAAAAGATTCTTTAGATTATGAAGTCTCTAAGTTAGGAGGAAACTTACAAGACCTTTCTATTGTAGGTCCTGATTTTAAAACTAACATTAGAGGTTTATATTTTACAGACATAAATGGTCTAGAAGTTAGTAATTTAACTACTGACTTTGAATATAAAAAAACAGCAATGCATTTTAAAGAAACCACTTTGGAAACAAAGTATTCTACTTTAAAAGCAGATATTGACTTTACTTACAAAAGAGAAGATTTAGCAGACTTTAATAATAAAGTAAATATTAAAGCAAAATTTGATAATTCTAAAATAGCTATTAAAGATTTAAAGAAATTCTATGATGAGTTAAATGGAAATGATATTATTTATTTTAAAGGCAATGTAGATGGAGTCTTAAATAAATTTAATTTAAGTAGATTAAATCTTAGTACAAAAAATGGAATAAAATTAGTTGGAAATTTATTTTTTGAAAATTTAATCAATACAGAAAGAGGTTTTGTTTTTGAAGGAGATATAAAGAATTTAACAGCTACACACAAAGAGTTAAAAAAAATATTGCCCAATATTTTAGGAAAAACACTGCCTTCTGAATTTAATAAATTAGGAAAGTTTACTTTAATAGGTATAGTTAAAGTAACACCTAATCAAATTATTGCAGATGTAGAACTTGACTCAGAAATTGGTACTGTTGTTTCAGATCTTTCTTTAATAAATATAGATGATATAGATTATGCAGACTATGAAGGATCTATTGGTTTTGATAAGTTTGATATTGGTGAATTCTTTAATGATCCCTTATTTGGTTTACTTAGTTTAAGAGGAGATGTAAAGGGAGAAGGTTTTAAGTTAGAAAATATCAAAACATCATTTATTGGAAAAATTTCTAGAATTGATTTTCAAGGATATTCTTACAAAAATATAAGTGCAAATGGACAATATCAAAATAATAAATTTGATGGAGACCTAACTATAGATGATGATAATTTTAAAATGAAATTTAATGGTTTAGCAGATTTATCATCAGAAATTAGTGAATTTGATTTTGAATCAAATATCGCTTACTTAAATTTAAAAGAAACTAATTTATTTTCTAGAGACAGTATATCTGAATTAAAAGGAAATATAGTTTTAGATATAGAAGGAAACTCCTTAGACAATATTTTAGGTACTGCAACATTTAAAGAAGTGTATTATACGAACGAAAAAAAAGAATATCGTTTTGAAGAGTTTATAGTAACTTCTTCTTTAAAAGATAGTATTAAAAGAATAGAAGTAGACTCTAAAGATATTGCAAATGGTTATTTAGAGGGTAAATTTACTTTTTCAGAATTACCAAGAGTAGCTCAGAATGCATTAGGGAGTATGTATACCAATTATAGACCCTATAAAGTTGAGCCAAATCAATATATAGATTTTAATTTTACAATTTATAACCAAATAGTAAATGTATTTTTTCCTAAAATAGATATAGATGATAATACTAAGTTTAAAGGTAAAATGGCTTCTAATAAAGACTTGTTTAAACTTACATTTACTTCACCTAGGTTAAATCTTTATGGTAATGAGCTAAAAGAAATTATTTTAAGAACAGACAATCAAAATAAACTTTACAATACTTTTTTATCAGCATCAGAAGTTAACACAGAATTTTATAATGTATCTAAATTAAGTTTGTTAAATAAAAATCAGAATGACACTTTATTTTTTAAATCTCAATTTACAGGTGGTACAGCATCTAAAGAAGATTTTAATTTAGATTTTTATTATACGTTTAATGATCAAGGTAAATCTGTTTTAGGATTCGAAAAATCAACATTTGTAATCAATAACACTGCTTGGAGTCTTAATCCACAAGACAAAAACACAGATAAAATTATTTTTGATGTAAATAAAAACGAATTTAGTTTTAGTCAGTTTAAACTAACATCTGGCCAACAAAAAATAGAATTTACAGGAAATATAATTGGTGATACTGAGAAAACTTTATTAGCAGATTTTACTAAAGTAAAACTACAAAGTTTTATGCCAGAAATAGATAGTTTAGCTTTAAAAGGTAGGGTTTCTGGAAATTTAGATTTTGTACAAAAAGATAATGTTTACAGTCCTGAAGCAACACTTTTAATTAAAGACTTTCAAGTTAATAATTTTAAGCAAGGTGATTTAGCAATAAATATTGAAGGTGATAAATCTTACGAAAAATACAATGTAGATTTATCTATTAAAAACGATAAAGTAAAGAGTATAGCTGCCATTGGAAATTTAGATTTTAGTAATGATAGGCCTTTAATTGATTTAGAAGTATTCTTAGAAGATTATCAACTAGAAGCTTTCAGTCCTTTAGGACAAGATGTTATATCCTCTTTAAGAGGTAGTGTTTCTGGTCAGTTCGATTTAAAAGGATTTTTAAGAAACCCAGATATGGATGGAGTATTAACCTTAAAAGATGCAGGATTAAAGTTTCCATATTTAAATGTAGATTATGATTTTGAAGGCGAATCTACAATTACACTTTCAGAACAATCATTTATTTTAGAAAATATAAATTTATTAGATACAAGTTATAAAACTAAAGGTGTTTTAGCAGGTGATATTACGCATCAAAATTTTGAACAGTGGTTTTTAAATCTTCAAATTAATACAGATAATTTATTGATTTTAAACACAGAAAACACTGAAGAAGCTTTGTATTATGGAACTGCTTTTATAGATGGTTCTGCTTTTATTTATGGTTTAACAGATAGGTTATCTATAGATGTAAATGCAAAAACTAAAGAAAACACAAAATTTGTAGTTCCTTTAAAAGATGTAGAAACAGTAGATAGTTACAGTTTAATCCATTTTAAATCAGAAAAATTAGAAGTAGAAGAACGTCAAAGGCTAATAGCACAAGAGGCTTTAAAAGGATTATCTTTAAATATAGATTTAGAAGTAACTAGAGATGCTCTAGCACAAGTGGTTATAGACGAAGAAAATGGAAGTCAATTAACAGGTAGAGGAAATGGTAATCTAAGAATAGAAATAGATACTAGAGGTAAGTTTAATATGTTTGGTGATTACACTATAAATACTGGAGTTTATGATTTCAAGTATGGTGGAATTATAAATAAACCTTTTATTATTCAAAAAGGAGGTACAGTGTCTTGGAATGGAAATCCTTATGAAGCTAATTTAGATGTAACTGCAATCTATAAAGCTAAAGCAAATCCTGGAGTTTTATTAGATAATTTTAATTCAAATAGAAAAGAAGAAATAGACTTAGTAACTAGAATTACTGGAGGTCTTTTTAACTCTAAACAAGAATTAGATATTCAACTTACAAACGTAGACCCTACAATTGCAAGTGAGTTAGAGTTTGTGTTAAATGATAATAATGTAAATGAAAAAACAACACAGTTTATATCATTATTGGCATTTGGTTCTTTTAGAAATCCAGATAGAGCTAATTTTGATGTAAACAATACACTTACAGGTACAGCATCAAGTGTAATAGCTAGTGCATTTTCTAGTCTATTAAGTAATCCAGATGGAAAATTTCAGTTAGGTTTAGATTATCAACAAGGTGTAAGTGGTAATGATATAGATCGATTAAATATCGATGATCAGGTAGATGTTTCTGTAAGTACTCAAGTTAGTGATAGAGTTATTATCAACGGAAAAGTAGGGGTGCCTGTTGGTGCACAGACTCAATCTAGTGTTGTAGGAGAACTTAAAGTAGAAATACTATTAAATAAAGAAGGTAACTTTAGAGGAGTTATTTTTAATAGACAAAACGAAATTCAATATTCACAGCAAGAAGAAGGTTACACACAAGGTGTTGGTTTATCTTATCAAGTAAACTTTAATATGCTTTCAGAATTATTAACAAAGTTAGGTTTAAAAAAAGAGAAAGATAAAAAAGCTGTTCTTCTTAATAAAAAAGATTCCTTAAAATCTAAAGAAAAAATTGATAATTTTGAAGGAAACTAAAAGTATATAAAACGTTAGTTTTTAATGATTGTATTAATATTTAAACTACTGTAAATCAGTTGATTTTATTGGTATTATTAAGGGTAAAGTGCTATAACGTTTTCGTAATTTTTTTATTTTAACTGATTAAAAAGAGTTATTTTTACATTGTAATAAATTATGGCAAATATTAAGAAAATAGGAGTAATGACTTCTGGTGGAGATTCACCAGGAATGAATGCTGCAATAAGATCTGTAGTACGTACTTGTGCATTTCATAAAATAGAATGTGTTGGTATTTACAGAGGTTATGAAGGTATGATAGAAGGAGATTTTATAAGTCTTGATGCAAGAAGTGTAAAAGGAATCATTAATAAAGGAGGAACTTTTTTAAAGTCTGCAAGATCAAAAGAGTTCATGACTAAAGAAGGTAGACAAAAAGCATATAATGCATTAAAAGCTGCAAATATAGATGCTATGGTTACCATTGGTGGTGATGGTACTTTTACTGGAGCATTAGTTTTTAATAAAGAATTTAACTTTCCAATTATGGGAATTCCTGGAACTATCGATAATGATATTTTTGGTACTTCTCATACATTAGGTTATGATACAGCTTTAAACACAGTTGTAGATGTAATTGATAAAATTAGAGATACAGCTTCTTCTCACAACAGATTATTTTTTATTGAAGTAATGGGTAGAGATGCAGGACATATTGCTTTAAATGCAGGAGTAGGTGCAGGAGCAGAAGAAATTTTAATTCCAGAAGAAGATTTAGGTTTAGAAAGATTAGTAGATTCTTTACTTAGAAGTAAAAAATCAGGTAAATCTTCTAGTATTGTAGTTGTAGCAGAAGGTGATAAAACAGGTAAAAATGTTTTTGAATTAAAAGATTACGTAAATGAAAATATGCCTGAATACGATGTTAGAGTATCTGTATTAGGGCATTTACAAAGAGGTGGTTCTCCATCTTGTTTTGATAGAGTTTTGGCAAGTAGAATGGGAGTAAGAGCAGTAGAAGATTTAATAAGTGGAAAATCTAATTATATGGTTGGTTTATTAAATGATAAAATAAATGTAACTCCATTAGAACAAGCAGTAAAAGGAAAATCAGAAATAAATAAAGAATTAATACGTGTGTCAGATATAATGAGCACATAAAATATAAAAATAAGAGATAATGATAAAAATAGGAATTAACGGATTTGGTAGAATTGGTAGATTAGCATTTAGACAAGCTGTATCAAGAAAAAATGTACAAGTAGTAGCAATAAATGATTTATTAGATGTAGATTATTTAGCTTACATGTTAAAATACGATTCTGTTCATGGAGCTTTTAATGGAACTGTTGATGTTAAAGATGGTAAGTTAGTTGTAAACGGAAACGAAATTAGAATTACAGCAGAAAGAAATCCAGAAGATTTAAAATGGGATAAAGTTGGTGCTGAATTTGTTTTAGAATGTACAGGTATCTTTACATCATTAGAAATGGCTAACAAGCATATTATTGGTGGTGCTAAAAAAGTAGCTATTTCTGCTCCTTCACCAGATGCACCTATGTTTGTAATGGGTGTTAACAATAAAGAATTAACTGCTGACCAAACTATTTTCTCTAATGCTTCATGTACAACAAACTGTTTAGCTCCAATAGCTAAAGTTTTAAATGATAATTATGGAATTGTAGAAGGTTTAATGACAACTGTTCATGCTACAACAGCAACTCAAAAAACGGTTGATGGTCCTTCTTCAAAAGATTGGAGAGGTGGTAGAGCTGCTATTCATAATATTATTCCTTCATCTACAGGAGCTGCAAAAGCTGTTGGTAAAGTAATTCCTGAATTAAATGGAAAATTAACAGGAATGGCATTTAGAGTACCTACTATGGATGTTTCTGTTGTTGATTTAACTGTTAGATTAGAAAAAGCGGCTTCTTATGAAGATATTAAAGCAACTATGAAAGCTGCTTCTGAGAGTCAAGAAATGAATGGTGTACTTGGTTACACAGAAGAATTATTAGTTTCTCAGGATTTTGTTGGTGATACTAGAACATCAATTTTTGATGCAAATGCAGGTATTGCTTTAAATGATAACTTTGTAAAAGTTGTTTCTTGGTATGATAATGAAATGGGATACTCAACTAAATTAGTAGATTTAGTAGAATACGCTGCTTCTTTATAAGACTAGCATAGAATATTATTAATAAAAAAACCTGATAGTTTTATAACTGTCAGGTTTTTTTATTTTATTAAGTGTCTATTTTACAGCTATCATGCTAATTTCGACATTCACAAATTTGGGTAGGTTTGCAACTTCTACAGTTTCTCTTGCAGGTGCTGTTTCTTCATTAAAATAGCTACCATAAACCTTATTTATTTCTCCAAAATTATTCATGTCAGAAATAAAAATAGAGGTTTTAATCACATTTTCAAAAGTCATTTCAGCTGCTTCTAAAACGGCTTTCATGTTTTCCATAACTTGTTTTGTTTCTATTTCAATAGAGTCTAATACTAACTCACCTGTTTTTGGATGTAATGCAATTTGACCTGATGTATATAATGTATTACCACTTAAAATAGCTTGGTTATAAGGACCAATAGGTGCTGGTGCTTTTGATGTTGTAATTATTTTTTTCATTTTAATGTATTTTCTAAATATTCTATAACTGTATTAAATTCACCATTATTATTAAATATAACATAAGTTAACATACCAAATCCTAAAATTAGGTAGATATAAAAAGTGTAATTTCTTCCTTTGTTACTTTCTAATAAAATGTTGTAATTTTCTTTTTCGTTTTCTTTATAGATTATGCCAACAGAAAAAGGAAGTTTTTTTTTATGATTTTTAGAAATTGGATAATCTACCTCTTTTTCAATTTCTTTTCCTCTTTTATTTTTAAACTTAACAATGTAATTATAGGTATAGGTAGTATCTCCATCACTATCTGTATGTTTTGTTTCTAAAATTTGAGTTACAGTTGCATTAGCTTTAATACCTTCTTTTTTAATGCTATAGATTTTATCAAGTTCTTTTATTGCTTTAAAAATATAATAGAACCCTAAGAATGTAACTACATAAATTATTATGCTTTCCATTTTAAAATAACCTTCTATCTGGTGGTTTGTTTTTATCCCATTTTAAATCTGCGAGTGTAGAAGATTTTACACCAATAAAAAATGTATATGAAGAGTTTGCACCAAAAGGAACCCAGTTAAAGTTAAATTGCCAACTATCTAAATCTCTAGTAAAATTAAATCTTGAGAAAGAAAAAGCCCCATTTTTGATATCATAACCAGAAGAATAACCAATTTTCCATTTAGGACTTAATTCAATATTTCCACTAAACCCTAAAGTATGAACTCCTACAGAGCCAGGTTGCAAACCATTATTTGTATAATTTGCTGCGTAAACTAAATTTACAGACCATGGTATTTTTGCTCTATATAAATCGGTTTCAACTGTTCCACTTCCAATATTTGCATTTTGTCTACGTCCATTTCTAGTAGTTGGATCAATTTCTGCACCCATAGTATCAGGTGGATTATTTGCTCCATTTCCGTTCTTATTCTCATCCTTTTTACCATCATCTTTTTTATTAAAATCTGAACTAGAAATAGAGTAATTTGCAGTAATATTT
>Ga0228670_1001208_pt1 | contig 11783 bp, 9 predicted proteins | sample 85DmetaG_FD_182785 | JGI IMG/M metagenome (GOLD analysis project Ga0228670, IMG submission 182785) | Seawater microbial communities from Monterey Bay, California, United States - 85D | ecosystem: Environmental > Aquatic > Marine > Coastal | place: USA: California | collected 2016-10-13
AGAGCCGAAAGAATTAAAATATTAAGTGAACCAACATTTGAAGAAGACGGTAAAGCTGGTACTGGCGAAATAGAGCCAGGTTTATTCCCAGGTCCTATAGGTCAAAATACAGAAGGCAATACAAATAAAACAGTTGCACAACAAAAAGATGAAGCTGAAAAAGAATTAGCTAGACAAGCCGAGAAATTTGCACTGGAGCAAGAAGCGTCTGAAAAAGCTAAAGAAAATGATTTAACATTACTTAGAGGTATAAGTATTGATGGTTATTCATCACCAGATGATTTGGGTATGTTAATTTCTTTTAATATAAATCCAGAAGCTGATACTAAATTTAGTTTAACAAAAGTGTACACTGGAAGAGTTTATGTAGTAAATAATTTCACAAATAAAACTTTTGAAGTAGGAACTTTAAAAGCTCAACCTAATGATGAAAATTTAGGTAACTTTATATTGAATTCAGATTTTGATGAAATAATAGTAGAAAAAATAAGTAAAAAAGAACTTGAATTTGATATATTTGATACTACTGATTTAATTAATGAATTAAAACCAACTGAAGTATTAATCAATAATCAACTAACCCCAGATTTTAGAGTAACTAAAACACTTAAATTAGAATGGGATGTACCTGGAACTAAAATAACATCAAATATTACTTATGCACAATCAATAGCAGATAAGTAAAACACATAAATTATGGCAACATATTTCGATAGATATCAAAAGTTTAAAAGCAATGGAACAATTAAACCAATACCAGGTTTAAAAATACCATTTAGTACTTCAGACAAAAATGAAGTATATAAACTAGCCCAAACAAGACTTGACATTCTAAGTCAAAGATATTATAATAACCCATACTCTGGTTTTTTAATTATGTTAGCCAATCCACAATATGGTGGGTTAGAATTTAATATAAAAGACAGGGACGTTATAAGAATACCCTTTCCTTTCGAATCAGCAATTAAACGATATTTAAATTCAGTAGAAACCTACCAACAGTTATATGGCGAACAAAGATAAACAAAACAGGATATTACTTTTTGAACCAAATCCAGCGGAAAATAAATTAATACCGAATGAAGATTTGAGTATACTAGTAGAATTATACGCCACAAGAAAAGGTAGGACTATAATAAAAGATGATAGTTTCAACAGTACAAGTAGAGACCAAAAAATAAACTTTATAGCTGGAACTAAAATAAGTTCAGATGGTAAGAGAGTTAGCCTTACAACAGATTACACCGAAAAATCTACAACCGAAAGCTTTGGTATTGAAAATATACAAATAGATTTTGATACAGCATATACACCACTTATAAAAATAAAATTTATTGATGTTCGTGGAAATTCAGTTTTTTCACAATCAAGAGATATATCAGATACAGGAACCCCAGAGTCAGATTATGGGGTATTTTTTGATTTTCCATACCCGTTATTCGAACTTATAGTTAAAGGGTTTTACGGAAAACCAGTTAGCTATTGTTTACACTTAACAAAATTTACATCTTCATTTAATTCATCAACAGGTAATTTTGAAATAGAAACTGAATTCATTGGTTATACATATGCAATATTAACTGATATGTTGTTAGGATTAATAAGGGCCGTTATTACAACACCAGAAGGTCGAATTAATTGGGAAAGAAAAGTAGCTAAATATACAGCAGCAGGTATAACACTTAAAAGTATCGATGAATTCATAGATGATATAAGTAAATTATCTGATGAATTTAAAAAAGTAGCCAATAATGGTAAAAATTCAGAACAACTAAATATAAACGCAGAAACCAGAGAAGCGTTAGGCAAAATAGAAACAAAACTAAATAGTTTATTAAATAATATTGTTCCAAATGGAGTAGATTATTCAAAATCAAAATCTGGTATAGCCGTAACTAGTATTGACAGAAAAAATGTTATTGATAATTCAATCAAAAATTTCAAAGAAGAAATAAAAACATTTTTAGACGGGGAAAATGGTATAAATAGTAAAATAACAGAAGATGATTTAAAAATAAAAACAAGAGATATAACAAAAATTATTAATTTTAGATTAAAAAAGTCTGAAATTAAAAATGAAACAGATTTAATAAATACTATAATAACTAAAAAAAGTAGTGAATATTCAAAAACAAATACATTAGAAGAAAATAGAGTTAAAAATTTAGCAGTTTTAATTCTACAATCAAATATTAAAGATTTGGCAGATAACTCAATAATAGAGGTTTACGATTTAAGGTCTGGATTTAGTGAAGTTTTATTTAAACAAGATACTTTAAATGATTCAGATTCTAGAATTAGAGAATCACTAGGTAAAGAATTAGCTGAAATATCAGAACAAGAACTACAATTCAGTCCTACAATCAGAAATATAACTAGGATACTTACATTACATTGTGAAGTATTCATGGAAACATTACAAGAAGTTTCAGAAAGAGCAAGAAATAACACCCCTAGAGACAAAACCTTAAAAACAGCACTTGTAGATGAAGAACAAAAAAGAGGTCAATTTGGGGGTCAAAACGACAGAACAATATACCCTTGGCCAGAATACAATGAAAAAGTTACTGACGAAAACGGAGAAACAACTTATCAAGAAGCTTGGTTGGGTTCAAAACTAGACTATAATCAAATACAGCAAGTTCCAGAGTTAGTATTCACTGAAAACTTATTAGCTGAGTTATTAAGATTAAAACAAAAGGATAATGAAACTATAAAAGAGAATAAGTTCAAAGGTGTAAACTATTATCCAGTATCACCACTTGATAACCCAATATTTTTTCCTCAAATAACTAAAAATCCTTATGAAGTAGCACTTACAACAGGCAGAGCAAACGATGCTTTAAGATTATTATTATTAAGAGGTTTCTTATTACTAGGTTTATCAAACAAAAGTTTATCAAATTTAAATATAGAAACATTCGGCAAACTAGAGGCTGAAAATTTAGTCGACTCTATTTCAGAATTTGATGATACGATAGCCAATGATTTAATACAAGAGATAGCATCTTTAGATTCAGAACAATTAATTCAACAAGGTGAAAAAGGTTTTGATAATATAAAAAACCCAAAAGGTGTGAAGATAAAAAGTATATACACTTCATCTAGTGATACGCTAACTTATAATTATATAGGTTCTGGCACCACAAACCAAAGATGGTTTATACCTATAAATAAAAATTTCGATGGACAAGCTTTTTATGATAGTAATAATAATGCTATAACCCCAAGTGACACTTTATATACAAGCGGTAAAAATATAGCATTAACAAATACAAAAACTGGTGATGCTGTATATTTTAAAATAATTGAAACTTCTTCATACGAAGAAAAAAACATATCACCAGATTATGGGTCAGAAATAATAAATAAATACAACGAAAAACAACCTGGCAACTTTATAAAACAATCTAGTTTTAGAGATGTAGAATTAAAAAATTTAAATCCTTTTTCTAGTAGTAAAAAATATACCGAGATAACTGATTTAATATATGATGAAGGAGACCAGGGTGGTTCATATAAAAAGGCTGGTGCAACGTCACAAGAATCATCAGTTCTATCAAGTTTTTTCTATAACTGGGACAAAACAACAAATTTATTTCCCCTTACTATTAACAGAACTAGTCCAATAAAATCTGGTAACTATTTATCAAAAGGGTATAATAAAGAATCAACAAATTACAAAACAAATGTTAAACCTACAATAATAAACACAGAAGAACCAAGTAAAACCTACGAAAATACAGTAGTTAATACTTTATTTACTGGAGTATATCAAAGGTCCTTTCCTGAAAATTGGGGTACAAATAGAGATTTAATTGGTTATAATTTAGGTGATATAAATGACCCGAATTCAAGTCAATTGGACATGTATACACCTTTCATAGATTTCAATATAGATTCTGATTATTATAGTTTATTTGGTAGTAAATTTTATTATGGACAAAACACTAATGAAGCTAAGGCTTTTTTATTTTTAAATACCTTTAAATTTTATAATTTAGACGATGAAAATATATTAAAACTTTTTATAACTAATAGTTCATATATTAAAGCACCAAAATTATGGTGCGCATATATAGGTTCAATTATTTATAGACTAGATGAAACCAATGATATTTTAACTTTCACAAATACACAACTAGACACTGGTTTAGCACCAAATGGTTCTAACTTATTAAAATTAGACGATAGATTTCCAGAAAAAGACGAATACTTGTATCAAGTTTGGAATAACAATAGATTTAGTAGTGGAATAAATTTTAGGGGAGAAAGAGCCCTAGTTAATATTACAGATACAGAATATGAAAAAGTCGGTGAGTTAACAAAAAATTTAAAATTTGAAATAAGGGAAGAATTCAAAAGAATATTTGAGAGTTTTGTTAACAATGAATTTAGGACCATTCAAGAAAATTTTGAAATTTGTGATGACCTTGGTGACTTGGCTTTAAAATGGACTGAATTATACGATGCAACAACTTTTACCAAAACAAACCAAGTTGGCGTTTCTTTAGGTTCTTTAAGTACAAGAAATTTAATATCTATATTCGATAAATCGAATGTATCAAGTACATACGAAAACGTAAGTATAATAGGTTCAGAAGATAAACCAGAAATTGGCGAAAATATATATAGTGAAATATTCCTAAGAACAAGAGAAGGTAGCGAAGCCAATGAATTAATAAATGAACTATACAGAGGTTCTTATTACATTATAAATGGTAATGTAGAATCTTTATTTACTTCTTCTACAACTGATGGTGAGAAAATAAAAGTAGATAAATCCAAAATGTCAACTTTTTTAACGGGGTTCTTTACAAGGATTAAAGAAATTTCCAAAGACTTTTCAGAACAAAGACAAAATAAATTAGACAAGCTAAAACAAGAAATTTATAACACAACCAATGATGATTTTATAAAATTATCCATATATAGAACTTTAGCATCTATAAATACAAAATGGTTAGGAGGGACCAACTGTAAAGATAACAGCCCGTTCAAACAATGTACATGTAAAACAGGTTCAGACAATACATACGATAAGACAGTAGCTGAAAACGAAAAGATATCTGAACCAGATTTAATACATTCATTTAGATTTGTAGATTCGGCATATAATGATATAGGTGATACATTTTATATAAACCCATTTTATGTTCAGAGGTTAATTTTAGGTAATTTTAATCAAAGTTTTTTCGATTTAATAAATCAAATATTAATTGATAATAATTTTAATTTTATTGCTTTACCTAATTTCATAAATTACAATAGTTTAGACGATGTGACCGATGTTTTTAATACATTTACATATTCAGATGTCATAAAACCAGGTAATAACAATACAACATCTGGACCTTCTTTCGTGTGTCAATATATAGGTCAAACATCTACAACACTAAGTACACCGTATAATGACTATAAAGACGATGGGGTATATATTAGATTAGATGAAAATGGTAAAATAATAAAATCAAGCATTCCGTCACACTACGGAACAAGTAAAAAAAATAATGGTGATTTAAGTTTACCAGTATTTTTAGTTAGTTACGGGTTACAAAATCAGTCTTTCTTTAAAGATATATCTATATCTCAACAAGAAACTACAGAAAGTTTAGAGAGTCTTCAACTTATTGAAGATTTATCATTAAGTGCTGACAAGCGAAAACCAACATTTAAAGGTCAAAACCTATGGAATGTATACCAAAAAAGACAATACAAGGTAGAGATAGAAATGATGGGCAATGCTATGATACAACCATTTATGTATTTTCAATTAGACGATATACCACTTTTTAGAGGTATGTATACAATTTATAAAACAACTCATAGCATAACACCTAATAATATGACAACAAAATTTAGTGGTATAAAAACCAAAAGATTTAGAACACCATTAATAAAGAAAGAAGATTTCTTCATGTCATTAATATCTGGTCTTAATGAATTAAGTGATAAACGAAATACACAATCAGGTTCCACGGAAGGAAACTTTAGTACCGAATACACTACTAATATTGACCAAACACAAATTATCATAAATAAATAAAAATGGCTGGGATAAATATAAAAAATATAAAACAGGATGAATTCAATAGCATCACACCATTCTTTAGAAACTATAAAACTAGGGATATTAACGACATTGATACAGTTGTTTTACACTGGACAGCTGGTAGTACAGTAGATGGTGCGGTTAGAACTCTATTAAAAAAAGGATACGGATACCACTTTTTAATATCAAAAGATGCGGAAGTTTTCCAAGGTTCAGAACTTAGAAGTAGAATAGGTCACGCTGGTAACTCATACGGACCAAATGGGGCGAGTACAAATTCAACTAGTATTGGTATTTCATTTGCCGTACCTGGCAAAGATACAAAAGAAACACCGAATAGTGAAATAAGTAAAGAGATGATAGATGTTTGTATTAGATTAATTTTAGATGTAAAAAGAGCTTTACCTAAATTAAAGTGGATAACAGGGCATCATTGGGTTTCACCAGGTAGAAAAGTTGACCCTTGGTATTTAAATTTTCCCAATTTAATAGCTGATTTAAATAATGAGTATAACAAACAACAATCCATCGCCACAACAAAATCAAAAGAATTTGAGATATGGAAATCTGGCTACCCACCATTTCCAAGAGGATTAAAAGGTAATTGTAAATGTATTGAATTCGTAAGAGGCTCAAAAACAAAGTGTAAAAAATCCACAGGCGCATGTGAAGGACCAGGTGGTGAAAGTTATAGCCCACAAAGAGTAACATCAAAAGTAGATGATATTGTACTTACTGTACGTGACCTTGATGATAATTTATTGGGCACTTAAAGTATTTTAACTATATTTGCTATATGAAAATAGGGAACATTATATCAGAAAGTAAGTTAACAGTAAATAAACATTTCAACATATATAAAAATTATATTGAAGTTGACAATGATTTACCCACATTAATAATAGGGTTAAATAACATTAAAAAAACTGGTAAGGATTTTAAGTTTTCAAATAGAAAAATAAATGACACCTTATTTTGGACATTCTTAAAAACGGAAAGAAGAACATTTTTCAATGAAGACTTATTTTATTTTGTGGAATACTGTTACAAACAAATAATCAATAAAAATGAATATGTATTCATTGATTTAATATTAAATAAAAAAGAATTTTTAAAAAAACTTTTTAATGATATTAAAGATAACTCAGAAACTAATATAAATCTTATTACAGATTCTATGATTTACATTTTATCTAATCATAAAATTTATGGAATAAATTTAAACCAAATAGATTTTATAGGTCGTGATAGAAATACGTTTATTACGAATATTAAATCATGGTCAAAAGTTTTTTTAATACATAACGATATATTTATAAAGTATAAGAATAAACTAAGTATGTTTAATGATGAAATAAAATATATACCCCTCTTATACCTTATAGACGAAGATGAATAAAAACCCACTATTAGCCTCATTTATATTCCCAGAAAGATTAAATTGGTTCCTAGATTATTTAGAAGAAAAATTCAATATATCCAAAGACAAAGTTTTCGTATTTAAAATACTAAATGATGAATCAAAAATTATGGTTACGTTTAAATTTATAAACAAAACCGATAGAAAAATAAACTTCAAAAGACTATTTCCAGGCGTAGTACAAATTCATAAAAAAGGTTATTGTATATATACAATAAATGCGTTAAACAAACTAATTGAAGAAACAAGCGGAATGGAATTGGGTAATATCAATTACAAATCATTTAAAATAAACTGGGACGAATATCAAGATAAGTTAATTATACTAAAAAATAGAAACTTATATTTATACGACATAAATCGTATTTTTTAATCAATTTCTTATATTTATATATAAATAATGTTTATTAAAATAATATTATAATGAAAAAAGAAAACGTAAAAAAAGCAATAGATACCTTCTTAGATAATGAAGAATCTCAAAATGATGATGTTGTTATTAAACAAGATAAGAGCATAGTTGAAAGAATCAATAAAAAAGTAATAACTGAAGATGGTAGACAACTATTAACGTAATGAAAAAAAATATAAAAAAATTAATCAACGAAGAAGTTGAAAAATTTAAAAAACTGCACGAATATAACTTCTACACCGAAGCTGATAATTTAATACTAGGTAACCTAGAAGAGCAAGAAGACGAAGAAGTTGAAGACTTCTTTTCTGGAGGTGAAGAAGAAGAAGAAACTGAAGAATTTGATACAATGGGACCAGATTCAGAGGAAGAAGAAACTGAAGAAGTAGATATGGACATGGACAGTGGTAGCGATGAAACAGTTGAGCTGGATGTAACTGAATTAGTAAAAGGTTCAGAAGAAGCAAAACAAAGTGCTGACCAAGCGAATGAAAAAATAGACAGTCTATTAAGTATGGTCGGTAAACTAGAGAACCAACTAAAATCAATGGAGCAGATATCATCTAAAATAGATTCACTAGAAACAGAGTTAGAAAAAAGAGCACCAACACCAGAAGAAAAAATAGAAATGCGTTCATTAGACTCTTACCCATATTCAGTTAAATTAACTGACTTTTGGTCTTCACAAGAAGGTCAGTATAATATCATGGACAAAGAAGATGAAGAACCAAAAGAATATACGTTAACGCAAGACGACATTGATGCAGATTATTCAGCAACTGATATCAAGTCTTCTTTCGAAGAAGAAGACATGGATTAACAATAAAAAAAAAATAATTAATTAATTAATTATTTTTTATACATTAAAGCACTATATTTGTAATATAATTATTTTATAACATAAAGCACTAAATTTTTAAAAATGGGAAATTATTTAAGCTACCTAAATGAGTACAAAAAAGATACTCAAAAAAATAAATCAAAAACAAACAGTTTTGATTTAAAAAATTACTTTAACACTTACCTACCAGACGGAGTTAATAAACAAGTAAAAAACATTAGAATCCTAAAATACAATGTTGAGGATAATAAATTTTGGGGAGAAATGTATACGCACAAAAAAGAAGTTGAACCCAAAAAATGGAGAACATTTACATGTATTAAACACGAAAAAGGTGAAGAATGTCCATTTTGTGAAACCAGAAAAATGCTACTTGAAACTGGCAAAGACTCAGACAAAGAGTTAGCTAAAAAGTTTTCATCCAGAAAAATGTTTGTACTTAAAATTATTGACAGAGATAAAGAACATGAAGGTGTAAAATTTTGGAGATTTAATAAATCCTATGATAATACTGGTATTTTAGATAAAATTTTATCTACTATAGAAGCGGTAGAAGAAGATATTGTTGATTACAATACTGGAAGAGATTTAAAAATCGAAATAAAAAGAAACCACTTAAAAAGACCAGTTGTAGACTCTGTTAATTATTCACCAAAACAAAGTAAACTTTCTGATGACCAAAGCTTAATGGAAGAGTGGTCAAATGACACTAAAACATGGGAAGATGTTTATGCTGTTAAAGATTATAACTATTTATCTATAATTGTGATGGGTAAAACTCCAATATGGAGTAAAGAACAAGAAAAGTTCGTTGCCAAAGAAGACGAAACAACTAGCTACAAAGAAAGTAAAGATGATTATGAATCTGAATTAACAATTGGTAACACTAATAAAAATATAGAAACATCATCAGAAACTGAAGAAATAAAAAAGAAATCAGATGATGATTTCGATGACCTTCCTTTTTAATTAATTTAATTTAACAAGATTGGGTGAATTTAATTTGCTCAATCTTTTTTTAAAATGTTTTATTCAAATGACAAAAAAACCACCAAAAAAATTACCAAACAAAAAATTTGACTTAAGTAAGTTTAAAAAAGATAATGGGTTCAATACCGTAGTAAAAGAAAAAGAATTAACATGGATTCCATTATCCGATGCGTTTCACGAAGCCTTAAAAATACCAGGTCTTGCTAGAGGTTACTTTACTTCTTTTAGAGGATATAGTAACACAGGTAAATCAACTGCTATATACGAAGCAGTTGCTGGTGCTCAAAAGATTGGTGACTTACCAGTTATTATAGAAACAGAAGGCAATTGGTCATGGGAACATGCAAAAAATGTTGGTGTACAATTTGAAGAAGTTGTAGACCAATCCACAGGTGAAGTTATAGATTATGAAGGTGATTTCTTATTTATGAATGGTGATGATTTATTGAACAAATTTAAATGTGTTGATTATTCAAATAGTAAAGAAGGTACAAAACCTTTAAGAAGCGAACCAATAATAGAGGATGTCGCTAGATTAATGACCGAATTACTAGACATGCAAGATAGTGGTGAGTTAGATAGAAACTTATGTTTCCTGTGGGATTCAGTAGGGTCAATAAATGGTTTCAAATCCGTCATGTCTAAATCAAACAATAATCAATGGAATGCAGGCTCAATGGAAACAGCATTTAAGTCACTAACAAATCATAGAATTCCAGCTTCAAGAAGGCAGGGTAAAAAATATACAAATACCTTTGCTGTTGTTCAAAAAATATGGCTTGATAATGAGAACAAAGTAGTTAAACATAAAGGTGGCGAAGCATTCTTTTATGCGCCAAGAGTAATTGTACACTTTGGCGGTATCTTATCACATTCAACAAGTAAACTAAAAGCTGTATCTGGTGGCGAAACCTATCAATTTGGTATTGAAACAAGAGTTAGATGTGAAAAAAATCAAGTTAATGGTATTGAAGAACATGGTAAATTAGCATCTACATCACATGGCTATTGGAATCCTAAAAAAATTGATGAGTATAAGAAGACTCATAAGAAATATATTTTAGGAAAATTAAATACAAGCTTAGATGATTTTGCTATTGAAAAAGAAGAACAGTCATTTGACAATGCTGACCTTTTTCAGTAATTAATTAACCCTACAACTAATTTAAACATGAAAAGATTACCGCCAAAAAATAGGTCGGTAAATAAAATCAAAAACACCCTTCTTGTTGATGGTAATTCATTATACAAGAGGGGTTTTATTGGTGCTAGAAACGAATATAATTCAAAAGGTGAACACATAGGTGGAACGTATCAATTCATCACCGTATTACGCAAATTATTGAATGATAGTCTATATCATAATTGTTATACATTCTGGGATGGAGAGTTTTCTGGAAAACTAAGGTGGGAAATATATAAAGATTATAAGAGCGGTAGAGGTAAAGATTATATAAATGGTACTAAACCAGAAGACCTAGAAGAAGTCTATCAAAGAAAAGTACTCTTTAATTACCTAGAAGAATTATTTATTAGACAATTAATTGACGATAAAGTAGAAAGTGATGATTTTATTGCATACTATTGTAAATTAAGAAAAGATACTGAGAAAATAACTGTCATAACCAATGATAGAGATTTGTGTCAATTAATTGATGATAACGTAAGAGTCTACCTTTTAGATTTAAAGACCTATATAGATAAAAATACATTTAAATATTATTTTGATTATCACCATAGTAATGTCGTTCTTATAAAAATGTTATGTGGAGATAATAGTGACAGTATTAAAGGTATAAAAAGAGTAGGAGTAAATACATTAATAAAATATTTTCCACAATTAAAGAAAAGAGAGGTTTTACTTAGTGAAATTATAGAACAAGCCAAAGAAATACAAAAGAATAGGGTTGAAACCAAAAAGAAACCACTTAAGGCTATTGATAATATAATAAATAAGATTACTGATGGTATTCAAGGGGATAAAATTTATGAAATAAATAAAATTCTAATAGATTTATCACAACCTCTTTTAACTGAAGAATCTAAAGTAGTTTTCAATGAATTAATA
>Ga0228670_1001209_pt1 | contig 11777 bp, 9 predicted proteins | sample 85DmetaG_FD_182785 | JGI IMG/M metagenome (GOLD analysis project Ga0228670, IMG submission 182785) | Seawater microbial communities from Monterey Bay, California, United States - 85D | ecosystem: Environmental > Aquatic > Marine > Coastal | place: USA: California | collected 2016-10-13
GTGGCGCTATAGCTCCCGAAATGTTCTCTGAATTATTTAAGGAAACGGAGGAAGGGCGACAGTTTACCAAGCTAGTATACGTTTTAGGACGTTCTGCTTTGGCCTCCTCGCCACGGTTCGCGGTCACCGACCTAGAAGTTACAGGTCAATTATTCCCGAACCCGGATACCTTCTTTAGTAACCCTGTTACTGAGGCAAACAAGATTGTAAGCTTGATGGAAGCATTAGACTCCGAAGAACTACGTCTACAAAGAATGAGAGCTTCTGATTCACCACAAGATTCTGCGGTTCTTGCAACGGCTGAACAAAAACTGGGTGAAATTGCTCGACTTAAACAGCTTCTTGGACCTGTTTCTCAAATGGCGGGGACCGCTTCTGTAACAGACTTGTCCGGAGCGAAGAATTTGTTGAACAAAAAAGGTATGAATTTGAGCGGGAGTAACTGATGGCTGAAGAAGAAATTGTAATAGCCGAAGAGACTGAAGTAGAGGTAACGCCTCCTGTAAACACAGGTCCTCTGCGCATGAGCTTTACACCGCAAGAGTTCGTTGATTTATACGATACTTTTGAAGAGGAAGCGTCAAAACCAAACTCCGAGTTTCGGTCCGCGGAACAAGGTTTTGCGTTTAGCTTAGTAGAAAGCCTCAAATATGACCCTTATCTTAGTGATAAGGTCGATTACAATTTGTTGCGCACAGGTGAAGCACCTATTTTGGCAGAACTAGGCCTACAAGGTCAGGCTTTAACCGACAAACAAATAATAGAACTATTTGCACAAGACGATCAGGGTCGTGATATTGAAGCGGACCCCGGTTTCTTTCAAGGAGTAAAAAGACGTGCTTTACCCGGTTTGGGTTTTGCAGGTGGTTTCTATGCTGGCGCACAAGCGGGTAACCTTTCGGTAGCTGGCGTTCCTCCCGTAACACCGTGGACCGCGGCGGTGCGTATAGGTGTTCCTTTGTTTACCGGAACTGTTGGCGGTATAGCCGCTTCGTTTGCAGGGGACAAAGCAACGGATGCTTTGATGGGCGAAGAGCCTATTGTTTTACCGGGAGCAAGATACTACGAAGCTGGTAAGACGTTTGCAGATACTTTACCTTTTGTACTAACGCCGTGGGCTGTGCCCGCTAAAGGTTTTAGTCTAGGTGGTCAACAAGCGTTAAATCAATCTCAAAATTTTATTGGTCCTATTATTAAAGGGCAATCACGCTCACCTCTTTCCGCTAAATTTGTAGGCGGCATTGAAAAAATGAGTGGCGGAATGGGTCGAGTGGCCCGTGAAAACCCTTATAGAACAGCAGCAGTTGAGGGCGGCGCACTTATTGGCACAACTTTACTTGCAGGAAAAGCAGAAGATATTGCTCCGGGGAACCCGTGGGTACGTTTTGGCTTTGAAACCACCGGTGGTATAAGCGGTGCCTTAGTTGCTGACTTAGGCGCAAACAGAGTTCCTGCTTTGTTTAAGTGGAGTGGTCGCGGTATAAAAAACTTGTACAAAAGAATAATGAACCCGGACAACGCAGATAGTTTTGGTCTCACGGAAAGTGATAAAGAAAGCGTTGCTACTTTTATTACGGAACAACTTGAAAAAAACGGTGAAGATCCTTTAGCTATTCTCGAAATGCTTAATGATCCAAAGTTTGACCGGTTTATGATTGCCGAAGATGGTAGTCAAATTCAGTTAGACCCCGCTACCCGAGCAGCTAGTGTGACATTACTAGGATTACAAAACCAATTTGCTTCGGCTAATCCCACGGTAGGTAGCGATGCCACAAGTCGAATGAAATCCTCTATAGACGCTCTGCGTCGTGGATTACTGGCGCTTTATGCTGATGGTTCTCCAGAAGCCTTGCAAGATGCCGCTATCATACAAACTTCTTTGTTTGAGGGTGTTTTAGATTCAAAACTAGCCTTGGCTACGGACAACACTATTAAAGCCATGAAGAAGGTTCGTGGTGACACGCCGGATGCAGACCTTACTTCTGCTCAAAACATTTTTGATACTTTAAAATCTCAATACACCGCAGGTCGAGCGGAAGAATCTAGTTTGTGGAAAAAAATACCTCAAAACCTAGAGGTTAATCAGTTTATTGATGAAACAGGTACTACTCAAAGCATCCCAAATTTTATAACAAACTACAACGGAAACATGGACGAGCTTTTAGTAGAAGCTAAAGATGTTATTGAAGGTGGTGATTTAAAAATTCTAAAACGCTTTGTAGAACGTAAAACGCAAGAGCTAGGCATAGGTCAAGACGCCGCTGACGGAGTAGAGTTTGACACAGGTGTAACAATAGGTGAATTAAACAAAGCGAGAAGTTCTGCTTTAAATATCGCTAAAAAGTTGTACTCCGAAAGCCGAAACAATGAAGGCCGTATTGCCTCGGAATTTGCCGACGCCTTGTTAGCAGACATGAACAGTATGCCTTTAGGTGAAAACCAAGCATATGACACGGCTCGAAGTTTTTCAGCAGCGTTTAATGACGTATTTACTCGCGCATATGCCGGAGAAATATTAGGAACTAAAAAGAACGGCGCACCCAGTGTGTCTATAGACACACTTGCTAACAACCTAATGAAGGGTGATGCTGCTTTTATGAAAGCCGCCGCATTGGATGGCGTAGCTCAGTTTCAAGCGGGTCAAGCCTTAACAAACCTTTTGGAATCAGAAACAGGTGGACAGTTCGCGGCTCAAGGGCAGCGTTTGATGGCCGACCTTCAAGAGCAATATGATCCCGTTACAGGTGTTATAAACCTTCCCGAAATGCGTAAGTGGTATTCACGCAACCACGAACTTATTCAAACTGTTCCTAATTTAGACGGACGAATTGTTGCGGCAATAAACACTGCAAATGATATTCGTGCGGGCGAAGAAAACTTGCTACGAGTAGTAAGGGCTAACACTCTAAATGAAGACGGCACCTTAAACACCGGGGCGTTATCCACTTGGATGAACAACGAAAACAACAAACGTTTGATGGAATTGTTTCCGGCGGTAAGGGACGATCTTAAAGATGTTCGTAAAGCGTCTAATTTAATTACGCAAACCAAAAAACAAAACGCTTTTGATCTTAAAAACGATGTAGATCAAGTGGGCTTGTCCGAGCTATTGCCGGATAAGACTTCTAACGCCACTACGGCGGTTACTTCCGCCTTATCGGCTAACCAGAATAGACCTTTTGCGATTTTAAACAGGTATATGAGGATGGTCGATAATGTTGGCGAAGACGGGTTCACTGTTTTGCCAAATACCGGCGGTGACAAACGTTTTACCAGTCCAAATGCGGGTAAAACGTGGACGCAAGCCGACCTCCGAAACGGTATGCGTAGTGCTATTTATGACAGCATTTTTCAAGTAAGTTCTAACGGAGAGCGTTTTAGCCCCGCTGCCGCTTACAACAAACTGTTTGCTCCACACCCAAAAGTAAAGGAGCTTTCTGTTGCTGATTGGATGTTACAAAATGATCTAGTAGGTGCTGACCAGTTAAAAGATACAAAAGAATTTCTTCGTAAAATGGCCGAAATCGAGATGTTTACGATGAAAGCTAAACCGGGCCAGACCGACGTTCTTTACAAAGACTTAGGTGAAGGACTAAAGCTTGCCGCTGCAATGGGCGGTTCTGCGGTCGGTTCTAGTCTTAGAAACCAAATTGGTCTGAACAGTGGCGCAGGTGAGATTATATTTGCTGGACGTTTTGCCAAGTTTGGTCAAGACGTAGCTCAACGTTACTTTGCTGAATTACCCCAATCTCTGCAAGCCAACAGAGTACAGATAATTTTAGAAAACGAAGAACTGCTGAAGCAAGCCCTTAGAAAAGGTAAAACTCAGCGTGAAAAAGACGCTTTGGCTGCTCAGTTTGCAGAAATGGCTATTCAAAACTACGTCATCATGCCTGTAAGACGATTGGGTGGTGAAGCTATACAAGAAACATTCTCTTCAGACCAAAGTCTGGAGGGGCAACCAATTCCTCCCGTGGAAGTTCCCACCGGAAGCGGGGCGAATCTGCCTACTACGAATAACAATGCTGCACCGGTTGTGCCGGTACAAAAATCAGCACCCGTTGTTCCTAGTGGGCCACCTATTCAGCAACCTGAACCAGAAAATTTTAATCCAAACCCTAGTAGGTTTGACCAAAGTTCGGTTGCACCCAGCGGTCCTGTGGACCGGACTAAGTTTGCAGCTTTATTCCCAGAAGACCGAGAACTTCTCGGCATCGGTAGTTTGATGGGGCAAGTGTAATGAGTATTTTTGCAGAATACGGGGGCAGATCATCGTATTACACGGCCAACGAATTGGACCGTTTGCAGAACCCTGAGAAATACAATTACACGCAAGAACAATACGATGCTTTCTCTTCACAGGTACAAAAAAAGTTTGATGCCCGACAAGCCGCTGATGACGCCTCGCAAGATGCTATCCCCTTTAGCTACGTGGGCCGCGGCTCGGGGTCAACGAACCCTGCTTTTAGTTTTGCCGGATACAGTGGACACACTAGCGGTGGTACAGCCGGAAACGTAAATCTAGGCGGTCTTGCCGGAATCTTTGGTGGTGGATCAACCACAGAAACACAAGGTAGTTCGGACGGGGGTGGTGGAACCCCTCCCGGTGGCGGTGGTCCGGGCGGTCCCGGAGAAGGTGAAACACAACACAGAGCAGACGGTGGTGTAATCTACCCCGTACAACACATGGAGGCCGGTGGCATGATCGCATCACCCTACGCAAACCCTATGAAACAACAGATGGGTACAACAATGCAAACCATGGAACAACCCTTACCACAGATGTCACGAGGCCCCGAGATGGGCGGTGTAGGTGGTATGTTTCAAAACATGCAGCAACAGTTTGGTCAGCAGATGCGGCAAATGGAATCCTCGCCACTGAAGGTGTACGGAAACTATTTAAACCAAACATACACAAGCCCACAAGCAGCAGAAATGCAGGCGAAGGTGACAGAATTTGTGGACCTTGTAGACCAAGCAGAAAGAGCGCACTTTGGCGCAGAAGAAAGCTTTGGTTATGGAAAACCACCTGTTCCCGCACAAATGCCAATGATGCAGAATCATCGCGCAGTAATGCCTCAACCAATGATGCAAACTATGGGACCGGGATCAATGGGTGGAGGCATAGCCTCTTTACCGCCCGCTTTTTAAAACGTCATGGCAGCTATATCGGAAGACACAAATCTGACAATACCGCTCAAGAACATCTTGGGCATGATTGCGCTGACCGCTGTCGCCACAATGGCTTACTTTTCTATTGAATCACGGCTCACGACACTCGAACACAGTGTTGATATGACGGATGTTGAGATTAAATCAAATTCTGAATTTAGAATTTTATGGCCACGCGGGCAGCTTGGTTCGCTTCCGGCTGACGCTAGGCAGGACATGCTAATCGAAGGATTAGAACGGGACGTAGTAGAACTACGTGAAATGCAGGATAGGGTTCACGAATTGACTATCCGTATCGGTACATTAGAAGCACTATTTGATACAAAAAATTCTGAAAGCACGAACTGAACATGGAAATAATGGACGCCATAGGGGTTGTTTGGCCCATAGCGGCGGCATTCGTGACTCTGGTAATTGTCCTTGCAAAAATGCACAGCGACATTGAACAGATAAAAGAGAAGATTAGAGTGTTATTTGATCTATGGAACAAAAAGGACTAGCGTAACCAGTCCTGTACATCTTCTCCCAACACCTGCCCTGCTATATCAATCTTGCTGCGCAAAGCTCCCAATATCTTTTCATCAATTGTACCCGGCGACACTAGGTCAATATAAGTGACCTTGTTAGACTGACCGATACGGTGTGCCCGATCCTCGGACTGAAGCCTAATTTCCAAGTCATAACTATTACTGTAATAAATAACAGTATTAGCTGCGGTAAGTGTAATACCATACCCACCTGTCTTGGGTTGTCCCACAAAGAATCGAAGAGGGTTGTCCGGGTCTTGGAAATCCTCCACGATCTGTTGGCGCTCATCTTGCGGAGTAGCACCATAATAGGTTGCGACCGATTCGGGCCCGAACCGGTCGCGCAGGGCATCAGCTACCTGTTGGATGTCGTGTGTATACGTCGCCCAAATGATTGCTTTACCCTGAAACTCTTCGGTGATGTCGAGTAGTTCGTTCAAACGGTTGCTTTTGACTGTCTGTATCTCGCCCTCATCCGGCTGCAAATGTCCGCAGCAAATCTGTTGTAACCGCATAATCTGTGTTAGCACACTCGCTGTCGTAGCTAACTCTCCACTTTCTAGTTTTGCAAGCGCAAGCTTTTTCATCTGCATGTACAGCTTGACTTGTTCGGGGGTGAGGGAAACGTCCCTACGAATATAAACTTTGGCAGGTAGATCAAGGCAATCGACTTTTAGAACCCGGCTACTAAACCGCTCTAACTTTTCAGATAGTTCGTCTAAACGTCGGTAGCCTACAATCTGTTGGAAGCTGCGATGACCCATTTGGCGTTTCTGCACATTGGCATACCGCGCTTGGAAAGCATAGTAGCTATTAAAGCCTAATGCCTTTTCGGCAAGGAAGTTACATTGGCTAAACAGGTCCATAGGGCTCTTAGTTATCGGAGAGCCGGTCAATACCCGGCGGTATTTAGCCCGTTTCTGTAAAGCTATGATGTTCTTCGTTCTCGCAGCCTTCCTGTTTTTAATTGTAGTTGATTCGTCAACAATGACAATGTTATCTGGGTTTTGATACAAGAAAGCTTCAGCCGCTTCTGTGCCACGTGGTGACGAGAAAGCCTCCGTATTCATAACAAAAACTTTTAATTTAGGATCACGGTCCACAATAAAATCTTTTAAATCAGTCTCAAAACGCTGGGTCTTTGCTGGAATCCATCGCATAATGTGACGGGGGATGCGCTTTGGCAAATGTATTGGTACTTCACCTTTTACCCAATTGTCATAGACTCCCTTCGGCGCAACGATAAGAGCGGCTTTAATTTTGCCCTCTTCATACAACGCGCCCATCGTGTCGATTGCTACTTTGGATTTACCTGTCCCCATTTCCATGAGTAACGCATAGAACTCCGCGTCCCACGACTCTTCAAAGGCAGTTCGCTGGTGTTCGTATGGTTGGGTCTCGTACTCGTAATTTTGCATTATCCACCTTATTTATTAAAATCGCTTGACATTGAGAGTGTATGCGATAGTATCTGTAATTGTCAAGGCCCAAAGAGGTGCCTTTAACCACGAAAGGAGAAACACGATGAGTGATGACCTAGCAAAATTGATGGAGCAGGACTTTGAACAAACGAATGCTACATCTGTTGAAAAAATTGACCAGCAAGGGCTTACTTCGGTAGCCGCGTTGGCCAGAACAATCCGAGACAAGGAAGCTAAAATCTCTGACCTTGAGCAAACGCTCAAAGACGAGAAGAAAACGCTTCTGAAGCTTACGGATGAGGAGATGCCTTCGATGCTTGCAGAGATCGGCATGTCTTCCTTTGCACTAGATGACGGTTCAACTGTTGAAGTTAAACAGACATACGGTGCGTCCATTCTCGTTAGTAAACGTCCAGAAGCCTACGACTGGCTACGCGATCATGGGCACGATGACATTATTAAAAATACTGTCTTGTGTCAGTTTGGCCGTGGAGAGGACGATCAAGCGGGAGCCTTTGCTGCATTTGCGCAGACGCAAGGGTTTATTCCAGAACAAAAAACTGAGGTGCATCCCCAAACGTTACGTGCGTTCGTCAAAGAACGTTGCGAAGCAGGAGAGGATTTTCCAATGGAATTGTTTGGAGCATGGGTGGGTCAACGCGCAGTAATTAAACGAGGTAAGAAATAATGACTAAGAAAAGTGAATTAGCCGAAGCAGGCAATAAAGATGTGGCAGTGTTCAATCCTGCCATGATGGAGCAGGATGCTGGTGCAGGCATGGACAATATGGGAACTGAAGACTTAGCTCTTCCATTCCTAAAGGTCCTGTCCGGTAACGATCCTGTATTGGACGAGAATGAGACGGCACGTAAGGGTGATATATACAACACTGTTACTGGTATTCCATACAAAGGTAAGGACGGGGTTCGAGTAGTACCCTGCGCTTATCAGCGTAGGTTTATCCAGTGGGCTCCGCGTGGCAGCGGAAGCGGTGCGCCCATGGCAATTTATGAACCGGGAGAAGAACGTCCAAAGACAGAGCGTTCGCCAGATGACAACAAAGAATATGTTGCAAATGGTGATGGGTCTTACATCGAAGAGACTCACCAACACTTTGTTCTCCTAATCAACGATGATGGGTCATACGAGACCGCCCTCATCGCAATGAAATCCACACAGCTTAAAAAGAGCAGAAAGTGGAACAGCATGATGGCGTCTCGCTCAATGCAAGGTCAAAACGGGCCGTTTACACCGCCCCGCTTTAGCCACATTTACCACCTGAAAACGGTATCCGAGGAGAACTCCAAGGGATCGTGGCATGGATGGGAGATGTCCTGCGAAGGTGTCATTGAGGATGGCGCTCTGTATTCCCGCGCAAAGGGTTTTGCAGAGAGCATCACCGCAGGCGATGTTGTGGTGAAACATACGGATGACGAAGCAGACGGTAAATCTACACCGTTTTAATAGTCACGCGGCGGGGTACTTAGTGCCCTGCCGCTTTTTTCCGTATGGGGGCACAAATGTCAGTAGAAAAATTTATGGCCATATTTGATGGCCTGAAGGAAGCCCACGGCTACTTCAAGATAGAAAACACCGGCGCGAACGGTAAGGCCAAAGGTAAGGCTGGCGTCCTGCGTGAACCCCAAACATTGAAGCTTTGGGAAAACCATCTGTCTGGTAAAGGCAGTGGATTGGGTATCATACCCATCAATGAAGACAACATGTGTAAGTGGGGATGTATCGACGTGGACCAGTATCCACTCGACCACAAGATGCTTGTCGATAAAATAAGAAAGTTAAAGTTACCTTTAGTAGTGTGCCGGTCCAAGTCTGGGGGTGCCCACTGTTTTTTATTCTCAAAGGAATGGGTGCCTGCGAAAGACATGCAGAAGTCTCTGCAACACATGTCCGCGGCCCTTGGTTATGGTGAGAGTGAGATATTTCCAAAACAGATTAAGTTGCACCTAGACCGTGGTGACGTTGGAAACTTTCTCAACCTACCTTACTACGATCACGAGAACGGTCTGCGTTACGCAATATTAGATGATGGTACATCCGCTGAACTGAATGAGTTCATAGACCTGTACGAAAAATATGCACAAACCCCTGAAGAAGTAGTTAAGCTACAAATAGTAGATACAGGTGAAACCGACCTGATGAAGGACGGACCACCTTGTTTACAGATACTTTGTAAGCAGCGCATAAGCGAGGGGGGTAGAAATAATGGTCTATTCAATATCGGGGTATACCTGCGCAAGGCGTATCCAGATAGTTACGAGTCCGAAATACTACGCTACAACATGGAGTACCTGTCTCCGCCATTGCCACTACCAGAGGTCAACATAGTTGCGAAGCAGCTAGACCGCAAAGACTACGCCTACAAGTGTTCTGATGCGCCGATCAACGCGCACTGCAACAAAGAACTGTGCCGCACACGTAAATTCGGCATAGGAGCCGCTGTAGCGGGCGCTACGATAGCGAACCTACGCAAGTATAACTCTACCCCTCCCGTCTGGTTTATGGACGTTAACGGCGAACCACTGGAGTTAGACACTGAGGCTCTGATGAGCCAACCCTTATTTCAGAAATACTGCATGGAGCAACTTAACTTCATGCCCCGGTCCGTTGCCAAGCAGCAGTGGGAAGGCCGGATCAGCACCCTTATGACTGAGATGCGCGACAACGAAAGTGCGATCATGGAAGTATCGCAAGACGCCAGCATTAGTGGTCAGTTCTACGATTACCTTGAAGAGTTTTGCAGCCACCTACAGCAGGCGCAAGACAAGGAAGAGATACTATTACGCCGTCCTTGGACCGATGAAGAGGAAGAGGTTACTTACTTTAGGCTCAAGGACTTTGAGAATTATCTGAAGAAGAACAAATTCTTTGAGTACAAGTCGCATCGCATTGCGCAACGTTTGAGAGACATTAACGGCGACAGTATTGTATTAAAGATCAAGGGACGAGCAGTACGTGTTTGGAAAATACCAGCGTTTGAAAGTGCTGAAGTAGATTTAAAAACGCCTTCATTTGGACAGGAGGAGGCTCCGTTTTGACAAAGCTGTTAACAAAGTATTGGCGTCATATGAGAGACCTAGAAATAGTTGACATGATAGATAGACAACGAATGACCATGACCGCAGTGGGAAAGTTTTGGGGTATATCTAAACAACGGGTGCAACAGATTTACAGTAGGGAGAAAAGGAAGGATGCACAAATTTAAAAACAAATCTTGGTTTGGCCTGATTCCAGACGATTTGAGTAATAAGCATCTTGCTGAATTGTTGGAATGTATTGCAATGGAAGCTGACATGGAGACGGAAGACCGTAAAATTTCGGCAGTAGGTTTGGCCGACATACTCATGGCAGCAGCCGAAAGGATTTATCCAGATGTTTAGAATCTTTGGACCTCCGGGCACAGGAAAAACCACGACCTTGCTCAACATGGTGGACAAGGCGCTGTCGGATGGAACATCCCCTGACCGTATCGCATTCTTGGCCTTTACTCGAAAAGCGGCAAATGAGGCAAAAGAGCGGGCGGCTGCTCGTTTTAACTTAGACCCTAAGAAAGACTTGGTGTTCTTTCGGACACTTCATAGCCTTGCTTTAACAATGTCTGACATACGCCCCGAACAGGTCATGCAGGAGGAGAACTACCGTGAACTTAGTCGCGCCATTGGTGTAGAACTAGGCGGGCAAAAGAACACGTCGATAGATGATGACGTGCCCAGCATGGTGGCCAGCAGCGATCCAATCCTTGGTTTAATTAACTTAGCTCGTTTGCGGAAGGTTGATCTACGCGATCAATACAACATTAGCTCTATCGAACAGGACTGGACCACCGTTAACTTTGTCGATAAGTGCCTGCGAGAATACAAGGACAGTATGGGACTGTATGACTTCACCGACATGCTAGAGCAGTTTGCACAAGGTGGTGCCCAGTTCTGCCCGGAGTTTGATTTATGTTTTTTAGACGAAGCGCAAGACTTGTCCCCGTTACAGTGGGACATAGCTCATCTTTTAGATAGTCGATCTAAGAAGATGTACTGCGCAGGTGATGACGATCAAGCCATCTACCGATGGGCGGGTGCAGATGTAGACCATTTTATTAACTTACCCGGTGGTTCGGAAATACTGTCACAGTCTTATCGAATACCTAAGAACGTGCATGACGTGGCAGAGAATGTCGTGCGTCGCATTGGCAGGCGCTTTCCAAAAGCATATGAACCGCGATCCGAACCCGGCAATGTGACGCGAATCACTACTATAAACTCTTTGGACATGGCGCAAGGGGATTGGCTAATTTTATCGCAGGCTGGATACCAATTAACGCCTGTTGCTCACGATCTGAAGTCAAACGGCTACCTGTTCAACTACCGCGGAAGACGGTCTATCAGTGAAAAGGTAAGTGAAGCCGTTAACGGTTGGGAACAAATGCGCCGTGGAAAAGAAATATCCGGCAAGGTTGCACGTGTCGTGTTTAGCTACATGTCGATAGGCGAGCGGGTAACACGTGGGTTTAAAAAGCTGCCGGGTGTAGCCGATGAAGACCTCGTAACGTTTGAAACATTAGTCGCTAACCATGGCCTGCTTGCTGAAAAGCATATGATCTGGTCCGAAGCTATGGACAAACTGCCTGATACTGACCGAGCGTATG
>Ga0228670_1001222_pt1 | contig 11710 bp, 11 predicted proteins | sample 85DmetaG_FD_182785 | JGI IMG/M metagenome (GOLD analysis project Ga0228670, IMG submission 182785) | Seawater microbial communities from Monterey Bay, California, United States - 85D | ecosystem: Environmental > Aquatic > Marine > Coastal | place: USA: California | collected 2016-10-13
ATCTTAAAAAATCTACCGAATTAGAAGATGGCGTCACTTCTTACTTAGAATATCTAAATCAATCTTAATATGTCTAATAATAAAGTTCTTGTTGTTGCCCCAGCCTGGATAGGGGATTTAATAATAAGCTCGGCATTTATTAATGCTTTGAAAAAATCTGATAGAGACTTACAAATAGACCTATTGGTGAATGAAAACTTATCAGACATTGCGGTGCTTTTACCAAATATTACAAATATTATTAATTCAAAAACTACTCATGGTAAATTATCCTTATTTTATCGATTACAATTGGGTTTCAAACTGAGAAAAAATAACTACTCTAAATCATACATTCTCACAAATAGTTTAAAGTCAGCAATTATTCCTTTCATTGCAGGTATCAAAGATAGAATAAGTTATTTAGGAGAATATAGGTACGGGTTGATTAACAGGGTAATAAAAACAATAGATCGAAATAAAGGAATGGTAAATAGATATTTAAACATCCTGCCTACAGAATATACTCCTGATTTACAGCCATCATTTAATACTACTAGTAATAGCCAAAAAAAATTTGAAGAAAGATATTCTATAAACAAAAAATATATTGTTATATGTCCTGATGCAGAATATGGTCCAGCTAAAAAATGGCCAGTACAGAATTGGATTAATTTAGCAGAGGATTTAATTTCAAATTATCAAGTAGTATTTGTGGGACTAGATGCCTCCATAAAAAATAAGATAGACAGTTTAGAGTCATCCAATATAATTAATCTTATTGGCAAGACAAATCTAAAAGATGCAGTTGAGGTTTTATCAAATGCAGAATGTGTAGTTTCAAATGATTCTGGTTTAATGCATTTAAGTGCAGCAGTTGACACACCCATAGTTGGCATATACGGATCATCTTCTCCAAGATACACACCTCCATTATGCAAAGCGAGTAGGCATGAGATTATTTATAAAGATTTAGATTGTAGCCCTTGCTTTAAAAGGTCATGCCCTTTAGGACATACCAACTGTCTTAATTATATAACTGTTGATACGGTCCTATCTTCTATTGGAAAACTAACTAAGTAGTTTTTTAAAAATCACTTCGGCGGTTTCTGTAATATTTACAGTTAGACTCGAATTGTCTTTGCCTGTATCAGTAAAAAATAACTTTAGACTCTCATTATTCATGGTATCCCATCTCACGGGAGTAGATGATTTTTTAGATGGATAAAAACCAACGGTCTTCTTATTCATTGCTGCTGCGATATGGAGTGGACCTGTGGAGCCTGCTATAAATAGATCACATTGCATAATGTTGTTAAACATCTTTTTCATATTATTAGTTGGCTTTATGGTTTCCATATCTAGTGAATTAGATCTACTTTGTATTTTACGACATTTGTCATAATCATTATAATCGCAATGTAATATAAATTTGCAATCACAAAATTCTTGCAGAGCATGACAAAGTTTTAAAAAGTCATTGGTAGAGAGAGTCTTTGATGACCCGCCAGTATAAGGATGTATAAAGATAACTTTTTTTCCACTACTGCGAATTGAATTATTATTTTCAATAGTTATCAGAGAATCTTGACTATTCTTTACGGTATATCCATTATCTTTTATAAAGAAACTAGCTAAATCATTATTATATTCATATTCAGATTTTATGGATTCTGACCTTCTTTGTTTTATCTTTTTGTTGTAAAAAATCTGAGCTAGCTTAGTTGAAGGAGCATATCTGTTTTTTATACCCCCTTTCCATAATTTATATGCAACTGAAAAAGTAGAAAAGAAGCATATAGAACAATCATACTTTTCCTCCAAAATTTTAATATTCAATTTATCATCTGTAATGATGTTGTCTATATATGGAGTAAGAACTTTTAGATCTTGATAATTTTTATTTGCTAGACAATCTATGGTTATATTAGGTATGGATGTTTTAATTAATCTTAGGGCAGGGAGTATAAGCATTAAATCACCTAGGCGATCGTTTCTAACTACGAGAATCTTTTTCATATGTGTATTACAACAATAAATAATACTTCTTACAAATTATTCTTTGTTACTATATTGAGATTAAGTCTATAATAGCCACATCACATGAATACTAACAAAATATTAGCAATCTGTTTATCTCCGGACCAGGGAGGGCTTGAGTTGTATTTCATAAAACTAATAAAGTATTACAAGATGTTGGGTCGCAATATACATGTTGGCTGTACTAGAAAATCTTATATTACTAAAACCATTACTAGTAATAAAATAGAATGTTATAAAGAAGGAGTATTTCGACTTATAAAAAACTTTATATTACTACGCAAATACATCTTAACTAAAAATATCGAGTTTCTTCATGTTAGTTGGGCAAAAGATATCTTTCTTGCTGTTCTATTAAAAATATTTACTCCAGGGAACATTAAAATTATTTTTTATAGACAAATGAAACTGTCTAGATCGAAAAAGGATTTTTATCATAGATTTATATATAAAAATATTGATTTATTTTTAGTAATTACAGATAAATTAAAATCAGAAGCAATAAAGTATCTGCCAATATCATCAAATAAAATAAAAAAGCTCACCTATGGAATTGAAAAACCTCTTAATTCTACAATTATAGACAAAAGAACATTTTTTAGTAAATATGAGTTAAACCAAAATATTTTTACTATCGGCGTTTTTTCTCGTATTGAGGAGCAAAAAGGACAACATCTACTATTAGATGCAATGAATCAAAGTACTAATAAAATTCAACTATGTATTATTGGTCATGCAATGGATCATCAGTATAAAAATAGATTATTAAGTGATGCTGAAAATTATAATTTAATTAATAATATTAAATTTATTGATTTTGTAGATTCGCCTATGTCGTATATGCCCTGTTTTGACTTAATCATATTACCCACCTATGAAGAGACATTTGGACTAATTGTTGCAGAAGCTATGTTAATGAAAGTAGCTGTTATAGGAAGCAATGCAGGAGGCGTTCCAGAGATTATATCTAATAGAGAAAATGGATTACTATTTGAAACAAAAAATGCAAAAGATCTTTCAGAAAAAATAAATATTTTATTAAATGATTCAGTCTTAAGAAATAACCTTATCATAAATGGTTACAATTATGCTAATAATGAGTATGCTTATGAGGCTCATTTTGATAAATTAGAGAAAATGATTGATACACTTTAATTATGCATAAAATTACAGGCACTATTATCACTCTCAATGCTGAAAAATATGTACTTAGAGCCATTGAAAGTTTAAAACAGATATGTGATGAGATAATTGTTCTTGATTCTGAAAGTACCGACACAACAAGAGACATTGCATCCTCAGCTGGTGCTAAAGTTTTTACACAACCTTTTTTAGGAGATGGTGGTCAAAAAAAGGAAGCTTCAAAATTCTCAAAAAATGACTGGATATTTAGTCTGGACGCAGATGAATATTTAGATTCTGACTTGATAGATTTTATTAATAAAATCAATCTTGATGACAGGTCTTATGATAGTTATTCATTTAGAAGAAAAAACTTCTGTGGTGACGAATGGATAAAAGCAGCTGGTTTTTATCCTGATTCTGTTACGAGACTGTATAACAAAAGCTTTGTAAATTATGATACTAGAGCAGACCATGCAGCAGTGAATAGCTCTAAGACATATAAGACTAAAGTCCATATTATTCATAATACTTATAATTCAATGGAAGAATGGGTTAACAAAATGAACTTTAGAAGCAGTATGAGCGCACAACAGTTATTTAAAGATGGAAAGATGCCATCATTAATAAGGCCAATCGTCAGATCATTATTTGCTTTTTTTAAAAAACTTATTGTTAAAGGTGGTTTATTCCAGGGAAGTAATGGATTTAGAGTAGCTCTGACTACCATGTTTAATACTTATCTTAAGTATACTAAGCTAAATGAATTACATAAAAAAAAAGATTCATCAAATAAATAATAAATCTTCTACATTATCAATATCTTTGAGAACTCTAGTGAGCCTGTAGTTAAATTTATATCTTAAACACTCGCATATCATCCTATTAAGAGTTATGTGATCTAGTTTTAAATCTTTGAAAACTTCATGAGCATTATTTTTTACACCTACAAAATAAAAACCGCCATCGTTTGAGGGTCCAAAGACTATATTATATCTATCAAGGAGATCAATACATTCCTCAAAATCACTTGTGTCAATTGACGGGATATCTGAGCCAACTAATATTCTTTTAGATATTATTTTATCTTGAATACTTAACACTGTATAAATCTTATCACTCAGAAATCCACTTTCTTGTTTTGACAAAGTCAATTTAAAATTTTTTGATAAATTTCTTACAAAATCCCCCTTAATATTAGGATATAAATATAATCTTTTTTTTGCATCAATCTTGGAAATAGCTTTACATGTCATCTCAAGCATCACTTTTGAGATAAAAGACCTGTCATCTTTAGACAAAAGAGTTTTAAGCCTTGTCTTGCTATCTGTTTCATCTGGATTTTTTGATAAGATATTTATTATTGTATTCATTTATAGAGTTTAAGTAATAATTTATCGCTAGCACCAAAATAGTAAAGTATTCTCAACAACCTCATCAAAATAACAGTTTTAATAAACCCTTTTGCTTCCCATCTCCTAGCAGACGTCAATGCATATTCATTTATTAGGATAGGTTTTTCAATTCTCTTTATTCTGTTAGTAAACTCAATATCTTCCATCAAACATATATTCTTAAAACCTTTATTTTTGATAAAAAAATCCTTTTGAATTATAAGAACTTGATCTCCAGTTGAATAATTGAATATTTTACTTCTTAAATTAATTAGATAAGAAAGAGCTTTATATTTCATCTTATTTGAATTTAAATTTACTTTAAAGAATCCCCATATAAAATCATTCGTAAGCATTTGAATACATTTAATTGCCTCATCACTAATGATAGTGTCTGCATGCATAAAGATTAAAAAATTTCCATTAGCATGTATCGTCCCTATATTTTGTTGTTTTGATCTTGATGGATTACTCCTCACTACTTTACTAGAAAAAGTTTTTGCTACTTGGGTTGTTGCATCATGACTTCCTCCATCAACAACAATAATTTCTGCATTGAGTTTATCTTTTATTTTTTTAAAAAATAAAGCATTTTCCGAGAGAACATGTTCTTCATTTAGTGTTGGAATGATTATAGAAAATCTCATTTTATGAGATCACGCCACCACAACTACTTCCAGAACCAGCTGTACAGCCATAACAATGATTACCTGTAGCTATAATCTTATTTACTAATTCATCTTTTTTTACATCTGTAATGTGAGTTTTATTATTTGATATATCTATGCCTAGCATTTGATTAAAATCACAATCATATACATAACCTTCATAGTCGATGCTAAGCAGATTTCTACACATAACATTTTCTTTTGCTACCATAGAAAAAGTTGATTTTAATAAATCCATGTAACTATGAAACATTTTCTTGCTGACAAGCGTACTGCCAAATCTATTTATAGGCATGTTAGTAATCGTAAAAATGTTATTGAACGAGATATTATAATTCTCAAGAAGATATGTTTTATATTCAAGTTCGAGTTCCGACTGTTTGGGTGGCAACTCAGCACCTTGTGGGTTGTAAACAAGATTCAACATTAATTTCCTGTTTAGACCATATCCTTTTTTATTTAGACGTTGCAGAGCTTTTATACTTTTAGTGAATACACCTTTTCCTCTTTGGGTATCTACGTTTTTATCTTTATAACATGGAAGTGAAGCTACTATTTCTACTTCTTGTTCAGCTAAGAAATCTACCATTCTAGACATTCCTCTTTCTTCTAAAATAGTCAAGTTACATCGATCGATAATGTGAATATTTTTTTTTCTCAATTTTTTAATCATATACTCAAAGTATTGATTCATTTCTGGTGCACCACCTGTAAGATCAACAGTTGCCACATTATTCTGATAAGAAAAATTAATAACATCATCTATAGTGTCTTTATTCATCATTTCTGTTCTTTTTGGGCTGGCATTGACATGACAATGTAAACAGCTTTGATTGCATTTATAACCAAGATTCACCTGAAGAGTTTTCAATGACAATCTGGTGATTTGCGGAAAGTCAGTATCTTTTATTAAAGGATAAATCTTATGCATAACTTTACTTAAATGATACAATGTATTTTCTGCAAAAACATGAAAAACGAATTTTTAACACAAATAAATACATACCTACCAAATGTAGACTATTGTTCATTTAGATTTGTAAATAAATATACTAATGTTCTGTCTGTTACGAGAAATGTTCTGGAGCCTATAGAAATTATTGAGGATGAAGGACTAATGGTTACTGTGATACATGATGGTGGTTTTGGTTATTCAGCTACTAGTAATCTTACTAAAGAGGGAATTTTGAAAGCTACAAATGATGCTAAAATTTGGTCTGAGTTCACAAAAGGTAAATTAATTCATCAACCCATTCCACCGCAAGAGTCTATAGATAATGGTCAATACTTCACTCATGAAAAAGATACATGGGCAAGAGAATCGAATATAGACAAAGTTGATTATCTTATGGAAGTAAATAAGTCCTTAAAATCAAAGCCAACTATTTCTAATTGGGGAGCTAGTTTTAGGTACAATAAAATAGAAACGTTTTTTACTGATACTAATGGCAGTAAGTTTAGACAAAATATTTCATATATACTTCCTCAGCTAATCGCCTGTGCAGAGTATAAAAAACAAATCCAAACAAGAACATATGGCGGCCATGCTCATGCCAGACAAATAGGTTACAACTTTTTAAAAGATTCTGATTTGATTAATCAAGCAACAACTATCGCAAATGATGCTATCGAATTATCTATGGCTCCTAATTGTCCTAGTGATAGCATTGATGCATTAATAGCCCCTGATCAAATGATATTACAAATTCATGAATCAATAGGTCATCCACTTGAATTAGACAGAATACTTGGAGATGAGAGAAACTATGCGGGTTCTAGTTTTGTAAATCTAGAAATGTTTGGAAATTACAAGTATGGATCAGAATTACTTAACATATCATTTAATCCTGAGCAAGAAACTGAATTAGCTACATATAATTTTGATGACGATGGAACAGCAGCTGAAAAAAAATATCTCATACAAAATGGGGTTCTTAAAAGACCGATAGGTAGTTTTTATTCCGCACAAAGAGCAGGTCAAGATTATGTTGCATGTTCAAGAGCTACTAGCTGGAATAGACCCCCTATTGACAGAATGGGAAATATTAATATGGAACCAGGTGACTCTTCAATTTCAGATATGATTGCATCTGTGGATGATGGCATCCTACTAGAAACTAATAACTCATGGTCTATAGATGATTATAGAAATAAATTCCAATTTGGTTGTGAAAAAGGAACCATCATAAAAAACGGAGCGCTAAAAGGAGTGGTAAAAAATCCAAATTACCGCGGTATAACAAAAGACTTTTGGCATAATCTAAGTATGGTTGGTGATAAATCATCTTTCTCTATACTTGGAACTGCTAACTGTGGAAAAGGCGAACCTAACCAGACAATTTTTGTAGGTCATGCGACGCCATCTTGTTTATTTAGAGACATAGATGTCTTTGGTGGCGAATAATGCGCGAATATTTTGAACGCATAACGGTTGAATTATTTAAAAATATTAAAAGCAATGAGTTATTAATTGTAAATTTTGATGCCGAAGAATCTAATTTTGTTCGTTTAAATAAGGCTAAGATAAGGCAAGCAGGAAGTGTCAAACAAATCTCTATGACAATGAGCCTATCAAACAAGGATAAAAGAAATTTAAAATCATCCGTAAGATTAAATGGAAGCTATGAGAGAGATATTCATACACTTACTAAAACTCTTAATTACTTAAGAAGAGAATTACCAGATTTGCCAAAAGATCCCTATATGCTCTTTTCGACTAATGTCCATTCAACTGACATTTCAGAAAATATAGAAAATATAGATGATAAAGAAATGCTTGATCATATTCTTATGAGTTCATCTAATCTTGATCTAGTTGGAATTTATTCGTCAGGGCCTATCTACACCGGTTTAGCTAATTCACTTGGTCAAACTAATTGGCATAGTAACTACTCATTTAGTTTTGATTACTCAATATATAACAAGAATAATAATGCAATTAAATTAAACTACTCATCGAAGAAGTGGAATCATGAAGATTATGATTCAATTTTACAAAAAGGTATTGAAAAATTAGATGTACTATCAAGACCAGATAAGACAATCGGAACTGGTGAATATCGAGTATATTTAGAGCCAGCTGCTCTTAATGAAATCATTGATATGATGGCTTGGGGCGGCTTTAGTTATAAATCAAATAAAATTGGGACTAGCCCTTTGCATTTATTGAGTAAAAATGAGAGGGAATTAAATGCTTCGGTATCAATAGATGAAAATATCAAAGATGGTATTTCAGCCAATTTTAATTCAGATGGATTCATAAAGCCTGAACAGATAGCAATGATTACTAATGGTAAATTTGTAGAGTCCTTAACTTCTCCTAGATCTTCTTTGGAATATTCTGCGATACACAATGCTGCAGGAGCTTCTGAATATCCATGCTCTATTGATATGAGCGCCGGGAAAATAAATAATGATGAAATATTAAAAACTATTGATAATGGAATTTATATCAGTAATCTTTGGTACTTAAACTTTTCAGATAGAAATAACGGAAGGATGACTGGCTTGACTAGATTTGGATGTTTTTTAGTTGAGAATGGCAAGCTCACTGCACCTATAAATACTATGAGATTTGATGACAGTGTATACAGTATGTTAGGAGAAAATTTAGTTGGACTAACTGCAAATAGAGAACTTTTAATCGACTCAGGAACTTATGAAGAGAGATCAACCTCTAGTGCACGGTTGCCAGGCGCTATAATAAACAACTTTAAGATGACTTTATGATGATTAAAACTAGATTTGCACCAAGCCCCACAGGATGGCTTCATATTGGCGGAGTAAGAACAGCATTGTATTCATGGCTGTATGCAAAAAAGAATAATGGCAAATTCTTTTTAAGAATAGATGATACTGACACAACAAGAAGCACAGAAGAATATAAAATTTCAATCATATCCGCATTAAATCAACTTGGATTAAATCATGATGATGAAATCACTTATCAATCTAAAAGATTTGAACACTACATAGATAAAATTCAATACCTATTGGACAATGACCTTGCATACTACGATGAAGTCGAGGTTAATGAAAAAACTAAAGATACTGATCTATCAATTCAGTATAATAATCAATTGAATAAAGAAGGCTATGTAATAAGGTTTAGAAATCAAAAAGAAAGTAGTATTAAAATTAATGATAGTGTCCACGGTGAAATTACTTTTGACCCAAAAGTTTTTTTTGACGTGGTGGTACTAAGATCAAATGGCGTGCCAACCTATAATCTTACTTCTGTGGTTGATGATATAGATATGGGAATAACTCATTTAATAAGAGGAGACGATCATCTCAGTAATCTCCCTGTTCAAGTAAATTTATTCAAAGCTTTTAATGCAGATGTACCTGCTTTTTCTCACTTACCCATGATTCATGGAACAGATGGCAAGAGATTATCAAAAAGACATGGAGCAGTTGATATTAATTACTTTTTAAATGAAGGGTATCGCGTTGATGCAATACTAAATTATTTAGCTAAAACTGGATGGTCTCATGGCGACCAAGAAATATTTAGCATAGATGAACTTATTGAGCTATTTAGTTTAGATAGAATAACTAAATCTGCTGCGGCTTTTGATATAGAGAAACTTAATTGGCTTAATCAGTATTACATCAAAAACGACTCCATTGAAAATATTGCTGAACAAATCCTTCCCTTTTTATCAACTTTCGGACTACCAAATGCCCCTAAAAATGATAAGTATCTTAAAGATATATTGTTACTGGGAATTGAAAGGGAATATTCAATGAAAAATATAGCGAATAGTATTACATATTTCTATGAGAATGAAATTCAATACGATATGAGTATTATTGAAAAGTTCGAGAAAGAACAGACTATTAAAATTCTAAGGAACATAATAGCAAAACTTTTCATTGTAGATTTCAATGATAAACCATCTATTAGCGCATGCGTTAAAGCAACCTGTAATGACTTGTCTCTTAAATTTAAAGATGTCGGTCCTCTTATCAGATTTTCTACAACTGGTAGATTGAACGCTCCCTCTATTGATGATTTATGTTTTGTGTTAGGAAAGAAAAGAGTAATTGAAAGAATTTCAAGATTTCTAGAATTGTATCAATAGCTAATCTTACCAGTGAGGCGGTCTATCCTTCTCATAGTCAATCTTTCGATCTCTTTTATCACCATATTCATCAAAATCATTTTTCTTTTTTTTATGAATTTTAGAAGGATTCTTTTCTTTTTTAATCGGAATATGATTTTTCATACTAACTAGTTAATTTTGATAAATTAGTTTTATAAAATATATTATAAATCAAAATTAAATCCGTTGATAAGGATATCAGTTATAATATTTCTTTCTTTTAGTAGTTTCGAAATTTTAATATTTCTCTTATTTTAGATATTTTTTATTATCATGATACTATCAATTATCAATTTCGTATTAAATATATTTTCTAATGAGCAATGAAATCCCTATTATACATCATGGTCATATTTTACTACTATTGTGGTAGCATGGTATATCGAATAACGTTATTAAATTGATAATGAACAAAGCTCCAACAGCAATAATATGCCTATCTGATGGGACTGGCGGCCTCGAAAGCGATGCAATTAAATATACGAAAAGACTATCTTCTATAACTGAAACTATACTTATAGTAAAAAGTAATACATTTCTATCTAAAAAAGCAGCTAATGTTAACTCTATTAAAACTTTTGATATATCATTTTGGAAAAGTATAAGTTTATCACTCCACTTTTCAATTAGAAAAATAATTATTAGAAATAATATAAAGAATATAGTTTTTTTTGGAGCATCTGAGCTTAAAACTTTATATTTTACATTCAAAGATCTTAACGTGAATTTTATTATAAGACATGGAACTCGAAAAGGTCCAAAAAATAAATGGTATCATTCTCGTATATACTCGATAGTTGATTACCATATTGGTATTAGCAAGGATTTGACCAATAATGTAAAACAAAGTATGCCTTTTCATGAGTCGACGGTAATAAGAACTATTTATCCCTCAATAGTTTTTAATGCAAAACCTAAGCCTAGGATCCTAGATAATCAAATACAAATCTTGAATAAAGGACGAATTGCCGAGGGTAAAGGCCATATTGATATGATTAATGCATGCAAGATTCTCTATGAAAAAAAGTTTAATTTTATTATGAATATAGTTGGTGATGGTAACAGCTCATATGTAGAGAAAATAAAAAAGCATGCTAATAGTATGGCTTATTCAAATAAAATTATATTTCATGGATATCAATCAAATATAACTAAATATTTAAATAATAATGATATATTTCTTTTTCCTAGTCATGGGGAAGGGCTCAGCAATTCTTTTACTGAAGCATTAAGTCATGGACTAGTATGTCTTTCCTACAATAATACATCATTTTCTGAATTTAAAGATTTAGGTTTTCATACTCATATAGTTGATAATAAAAATCAAGTTGCTTTGGCTAAACAACTACTAATAATAGCTGAGAATCTCAACTACGAAAAAATTAAATCTTTAAACAAT
>Ga0228670_1001224_pt1 | contig 11703 bp, 9 predicted proteins | sample 85DmetaG_FD_182785 | JGI IMG/M metagenome (GOLD analysis project Ga0228670, IMG submission 182785) | Seawater microbial communities from Monterey Bay, California, United States - 85D | ecosystem: Environmental > Aquatic > Marine > Coastal | place: USA: California | collected 2016-10-13
AGAGTGACTTGCTGTATGAACTCATGTTATATAATTATTATACATAAAATCAGTTGGTATAACGTATAATACATATCATCTTTTTATTCCCAGAGAGTCTATTTTGAGAAGTGCCCCCAATAACATCACTTTTAAATAGCATTTTGGTAAGCTTAGTATCAACTTCATACCCGTTACTCTGTAAATAGGAGAAAATAGAAGGTATATCATCGTGCCCCATAAAATGTTCTGTATTTTTAACAGAAGAAATAGAACCTGCACTATTTTTCGGATACCGTAATAGTACATGTACACAATTGGAAGGGTTAGATGATATAGAATTTAATTGTTGAAATGGTGAAAGTTTGGATGTAGATGTGGTGGTGACAAGATTCGCAAGAGGTCCATCTGGCATGGAACTAAGCGTAATCACACTTTGGTAAGTTTTATGAAAATTATTAAGAAAAGGCTCTAAATAAAGAATACAATGACTATTATAGTTATCAAAAGGACTTTCCATATAGAATAAAGTAATAGATAATTTCAAAATGAATATAAAGAGAAGTATATGTAGTATATTGACAATGGAGCGTGAGTCTCGCGCAATGAGATTGTCATAGTTTGTGGAATAATATTCCATAATATAAAAGCTCCTGTAGCTCAGTTGGTAGAGCGTACGACTGTTAATCGTAATGTCGAGTGATCGAAACACTCCGGGAGCGTATTATATTTCAATAGTTTATTGAAATATAAAAAATTGAAAACTTTATTACCATAGAGTAAGAAGTAATCAAAAGTAATAATACACCAAAAGTAATAATTATGTCAAAGGTATTCGAAGAAAGTTCAGTAGTTCCTACACAAAAGGATATTGTAAAGGAAACCAAAAATCAATATAACAATTTGAAATTACAGACAAATCGTTATAAGTTCACCAAGGAAGTAACTGATATGCTATCCGATTTTGCGAAGCTTCATCAGTATGATGGAAGCAAGGATTATAAAGAAGCTTGGAATAATTGGATAAAAGAAGAAGAGGTAGGTAATAAATTAGAAGATGAAAAATGTCGTTTAATAAAAATGGGAATGGCAGACGACGTATTGAGTCGTTTATATAAGAGTTCGCGTTATTATTATCGTAAGAAAGTCAACAATATGGATGTTGTTCCAAAAGAACGTAAGAAGTACGTGGGATTTCCAGCCGAAGTTCTACGTACGATGGACGCACAAATAATTCGTGAAATAAACGGAAGTATTGATATGACTGAAAATGAAAAAATAATAAGTAGATTTACACCTGCGAATAGTTTTGAATTATATTTGAAAGAAAACCCAGAAAGTGTAAATGATTTATTAACTGAATCAAATGGAAGTGCGGAGGAGCGTCGTATTGAGACAACCGCAGCAGTAAATCGATTAAAGAAGACATATAAGAATCGTTTTTATAAGATTAAAGTACAAATAGAAGATGAGAATACAAAGTAAATACAAAATCCATAATATATTAATAAAACCGCATAAACAAAAATAAAAGAATGTGACGTTCTTTTTTATTGTAGAGTAGTAATATATAAATGGCAGAACCTAAGGTAGAATTAATAAACCAAGGTAGTTATGGTTGTATATTTAGCCCAGGATTTAATTGTAAAGGAAAGCCAATACCAGATATAAAAAATAAAAAATATATAACAAAAGTTCAGAAAAGTGCAAGTACGTCCCAACGTGAAACAAATTTGGGTAAAATAATAAAGAATATTTCTGAATATGAAGATTATTTTGCTCCAATTCTAAGCAAATGTGAAGTATCATTGGCAAGAATGAATAATGATAAAATAAAGCGTTGTGATTTTATCGAAGAGAACGAAAATACATATGAGACAAACAAATTAAGATATGTAGGCAAAAATACATTAGCAACCCATATTTTGGATGTAGTGGAAACGACTCCAAAGCAATTATTTAATACATTGTTGGATACTCATATACATTTATTAACCGGATTCAATAAATTATTGTCAGCAGGAATAGTTCATCTGGATGTAAAAGAGAATAACATAATGATTGATGACAACACAAAAACCCCAATAATAATTGATTATGGATTATCGTCGGAAATAAAAAAAATAAATACAAATAAATATCGCGATGTTTTCTTTGTGTATGGACCAGACTACTCGCCATGGTGTATAGATATTTGTATGTTGACTTATATGGCAAATGAATTAAAAACCGAAATAATCCCCCCGGGTATGTTAGGATTTGTTGGTTTTGAAAAGAAAAACGCAGAAAATTGGTTAGATGGGATGGTAACAAAGGAGAAACTAACAATAATAATAAACGATTTTATAACAAAGAACCATACTATGATAGATTTATTCAGTGAATCTCAACGAAAGATTTACAAAAATACATTAGATGAATATTTTGGAAGATTCATAGGTAAGACATGGAAAGGTGTAGCAGACGAGCTTGAAAAGAATATCCCATCATGGGATTGTTATGCTGTATCTGTAATGTATTCATACATAATACGCGATTTGGAATTAAATAGTGTAGATATGAAGATACCTTCATGGACATCATATAGAAAAATATTAGAAGACGCAATATTATCACCACCAGATAAACGTATAAGTAGTACAGAAATGATAGCTAACATAGAGAAGCTATTTATGAATGTAAGTAATAATGAAAATAAAGATATGATGAAGGTTTTGGATAATATAAAAGTAAGTAAGGAAAAGAAACAGAATATTCGTACTAATATGATGAATACAAAACAAAACGTTTTACACAGAGAATCAAGAATATACGATGCTATAAGATAATAAAAGGATAAATGATAACAATTGAAAGTTATTATCATTTGAATAATATGTTTACATACATACAAGATAATTTATATATTCATCAAGTATATCGTATTGGTATGAATTAAGTTCATATTGTATATTGGTATAGGGCGTATATATATAATATTGTTTTGGATTATACAATTGAGAAATCAAATCGGGAGAATACCCTGACAATAGTTTGGCTTTATTCTGTTGTGGAAGACATGGTAGTATCGTGTTTTCATACTTGGATAGATTCCAGAAAGAGATATGTGGTACTGAATTCGTGTAAGATGATATAGAGTCCATAATAGTATCATACAGAATAGTATTTTGTGATTGTTCTTCGGTAAATGTAGAGAAAATAACAAATTGTATATTATTGATATCATCCCCAAATGTATTTCCAATAAGGTTGAACGTATTGCTGTATGATGTTTTGGTAGAATATACAGAAGAAATAATATCCAAAACACGTTTTACCTTATGAACGAATAACATGTCGTCTTCAAACTGAACCCATACCGGATTATTATCTATAATCATAATCCTGTTTTGAATAGAGCTTTGTTTAGAGATTAGAATAGCGTACCCTATAGCTGCGTATAGTGGTTCATCGTCATATTTTCTCATAGAAGAAGAAATATCAATAACGGGTATCATATATTCGAGTTGTGTATGGGCGGTTACCTTAACTAAATGGTCCCATTGTTTATTAAGAATATGGAATTGTGGATTAGAGTCGTTATGATAATCACGAATAACTGAAACTGCCTGTTTTACGTAATAAGAAATAGGTAACGATGAAGATGTATTGTACTTTCCTTGATTGTTATATACGTGATGAAGTGAATATTTTGATTCAAGATGATTAATAATTTGTTTACTACATGCGAGCTTATCATTGTCATCTGAGTCATAAAAAGAAACATTATTATATTTTGAAAGAGAACATAATGGTACATTATTAGGTTCAATACATAGTCTTCGATTAGCGCATAGTTTAATTTCAACCGTATCAAGTGCTTTATTCAAAAATGACACATTTTTTCTATATAACTGTTTATATTTATTATGGGCTTTGATTTGTGAATCATAACTGGATGTGGATTTAATAATATATGGATATTGTGTTTTCCCCCAATGAATAGCTAATAAATCAAATAGCCATCCAAATTTTTTATTTTCTCGTGGAATCCATTTTGCGACATGTGATATAAATCGTGAATCCATAGCGTTTTCGGAAAATTTCCATGTATTCATGTCTTCTTTGAGTTGTGTATTAACAAGTTCAATACAAATTTGAATAAGAGAATCATTTTCTGCATGACGACTATGCTGTTTGACAAATCCACATAAATATTTAATATCTCTCCATGAGCCGTATGTATACGATTGATTAGTGGTATTTTTTACAAACCGATGTAACATATAAACTGCTAAACTCGGAAAGAATTTATATAATTTCCAAATCATCATATACGCAATATCGTGTTGTCCTTTTCCATGACGAATGTCTCTTGTATTTGCGATGAGTTTATAAACCAAAGTTAAATATGGTAATGTATTTTCCATATCAATATGCATTTGTTCTTTTATAACAGAAAGTAGTGTTTCATACCGATTGGAAAATGAATTGAAATCGGTATATTTTTGAAACCGTACAGAATGAAAATAGAAGAACACGAGTTCGTCGCGAAAAAAAGATGAATAATCAGAATTATTTTCTATCATCGGAAATTTATCGATATCCATAATAGTAAACGTTACAGGTAATTATACTACAATGAAAATATTTATATCATTTACATTTGAATAGTTTGAGAACATTGACATAAACATTATGACTTTGTACGATTTCGTCGTGTTTTTGTGTGTTTACTTCGTATACTATGATATGATTCATTCAAATCAGTGTTTATTTTTACTTTCTTCGTATGTGATGATTTTGTATTTTTACCATTGTTTTTTTTTAGAATAGATTTTGCTGTACGATTATTAGAAGTAGACACATACTCTTGATAAACAAGAAAAATAGAGTTTAGTTTGTGAAAAATAAAAATAGACATAGGAACATGTATATCATCAATATATGGATGTATCTTAAAGAAGTTATGTTCTGTGGTTGTTGTACTTGTTTTTGAATACGACTGTATATGTTCTGGTTCTAATGTAACAAAAAACGAAGCAATGTCAAGAAGTTTATATTCACGATTACGTTGTTGTCCCAAGTGCTCTTTGTTCTGTTTAATTATAGACATAAGTGTATTTTTAGGTATATATTTGCGATTGTCCATAGTATCGTACGCTGAAAGTGTAATATCCAAATTAATAATTTTATCAATATGTCTATCAGTATTAATAAATATCGAATGTACGGAAATGGAATCCATAAATTCCTTACAATAATTTTGATTCATATCTTGTATTTTTTGTAGTTCTTGTACCCAAGTTTCATCTAAAAGTTCTTGTGATGACATTATTTTAATACATAAATAAAAAAAACTACAAACTTAAACCAATTCAATTACACATATTATTAATCAACCCGTTCATTTGTATATAGTTCTAATTTGGTCGCTTCCAAAAACATGTGCTGAATCGGTCAGATCAGTATAGCATATTTCAAATTGATTATTGTAAGACCAATTATAATCATAGCATAAAAATAAATTTGGTTGTTTATCAAACGCAAACTCAAAATAAAAACTGGTATCAACGGGTGATACATATGTATTCATCATAACATTTTTTTTTTTATCAATAACAGGTTTAATTATATTATATCTATAGTCATGTTTATGAATTACATTTACAAATTTATGATAATCTATGGCATTTTTAAGTTTATATTTGTATTTGATACGTCCATCATACTCAAGTATGATATTTACTAATTCACGTGGAAGTTTTTTAAACACATTATGAATATTATTCATTGTACTAAGAATATAAGTTTCTTTATATTATTATTTGAACGGTTAAATTTAGAAAAGTAAAACAAGTTAAAGATATAGCCATATATAATATGTTTCGAAACAGCAAATATAACCCCGTATTAACGGTATATAAACATTAGATGACTAATTAATTTCTAAGAATGTTATTCGAAACAGCAATTCACCAAGTGGATTTTGGGCGTTGGAGTCTTTTATAAAATTGATTTTTCAACTTTATAAAAATAGGAAATAACACAATGCCAAGCACAACAATATGTATACCGCGCGTAGAAGCAACCATGTCTTGTAACTATATTGAAGACATTATTCGTAGTATGAAAATTGGAATGATTGAAACAATAAAGGAAATCCCTTTACATAAAGACATTCATCATAAGCGAGTAATCCTAAAAATTAAATGGGACACAAGAAATAAAAAAACAAATCAGATTTTGACAAGTATAAAAGATAAAGGTTCAGTAAACTTAGTTTATGATATGCCTTGGTATTGGAAAGTATTACCTGCACGATAGTATTACTTTGCGGGTAATATAATATCTCTAAGTGCTGGCGTAAGTTGCTGTAGTAAGTCATCTATATAATCTTGACTATTATCTGTTTTATTCCAATAAAAACACAATAAACAAAACCACCATCTATTTTGTTTTTTTTCAGCTGATGATATTTCCCTGTAGAATATAGCATCTATAATAGAATATGCGTTTTGTAGTTCGATGAGTTCGTTGGTAAGTGTACTTTTAATCCTATATAATTTGTTTAGTCTGGTGGTTTCTTTAGTATATTGGTCGTGGGCGTTATTAATATCTGCATGATTGTTGGTAGAATTCTTGATAGTTTGAATCTGTTTCTTTTTTTCGGTTTTATACTGAATATAAGAAATTTCGTTTTTGACATTTCGTAATTTTTCAATCATACCTCGCTTCAATAATTCTATTTTTTTGATAAATGAGAAAATATTGACATGTGAAATAATAGGAAATAGTAATTTTATTTCTGGTAATAATAATGCTTGATTAATGAGTTTATATTGTGATATTTTATCTTCAGTTTCATTAAATTTGGATATGATTAAGTTTGAAATATCTTTTTCTTTTTTCATGATCATAATTTTTGTAGAAGCTAATTCCAATTCGGTTTCTGAATTATCAAACAGAGACGCTAATATAAGATATTTTTCAGACAAAGTCTCTAATTTAAAGAATCCAACCATAGAGATAAACAAGGTAACGATTCCATTCAACCCCGCTACAATATTTGTATTGACAGTATCGCATTCAAGGAATGGTGAAATAAACGTAATAGCAGCTGCTATAATAAGTGCTGGACACATTAAAAGATACAGTTTTTGTTGAGTAATATTTCTTGACTGAGCGTATAAATTTTTCTGACCTCTTACAAAGGTAGTTAATATATCAAGTTCATTTGAATAACTATCAATCAACGACTTAGAATAGTATTTTTTTACATATTTTTCAATATCAGTTGTGTTTAGTTTTGCGTATTTATTTTTAATAGCTTTTGATTTGAAGCTTTGCATTAATCTGGTATTATTTATATTATCGCTATCATCATTATCACTATCGCCATCATCATTATTACTATCTGACATAATGGGACTGTTTCCTTCCGAATTTTGTATAAGATACGAGTCTGTATTATGTAGATTATCAAGGTCTCTGTTAGATAATGTAACAAAATGATTATCTGTATAGGTATCAATTGATCCTTCATCTTCAATATTTGATTGTTGAAGTGGAAAGTCACTATTCACTCTAATCATGATAGGCTGTTCGATGTCTTTTATTTCTGTACCACTACTACTGCTCCCTTCTGAACTGCTGTTGGTATCATTATATGTAGGATACATACTTGTCTTATGAAATTTGACTGACGACGTGTTTGTATTAGTTTGCTCTACATTGGATATATCTATATTTTTATTCATAATATGATTATGAATAGAAAAAATTATGAAAAATCAAACTAAAAATTGATTAATCACAACTATAGTATGAGAACATTAACAATTAACCATAATGCCAACCGCAGTAGCTCCTGAAACACGTGTATATAGAAAGCAATTACGCGCGTTTGAACGAAATTTACGTAATCGAATATTGACAAGTCGTTTCTCAACATCCACGTGGAATGAAAACGAACTTTACAGAAAAAAACATAACAATATAGGATGTATCTATTGTTGCCCTGATCCTATATCTAAATCAATAAAGTTAGATACAAATTTATTTATATTGGAAATGAATAATGATACAAATAAAATAATTGGTGTAGGATTAATTCGTAATCAATATGTAAATGGTAAGTTGAATGTGTATTCTAAAGGTAATTACAATCGGTATACGTATGTAGGTCGAAAACGTATTGACCGTAGTGAAATGAATGAAGAAGAAGATTTAGTAATGAAAATATTTGATATATTATGCTTTCGTGGCAATAAACATATGAAGCGCGGGCAAGGATTAAAGAGTTTTCCCATAGAACTGTTATTTACATTGTTTAAAAAGGTAGATTTGGTAAAATACATAGGGAATATGTTTAAAGAACGATTAATGAATTCTTCCAACGAAACAAACAAATAAATAACACGAATAGTATATAGAAGTTGTGTTTATAAATATATATGATGAATAATACAAAGAAAGAACCCCCAAAAAGTAAAAACATGTATGATATAACTACTTATAGTGACAGAGAATTGCTTGATATATTAGACTTAACAAATCCATCGGACCGTGAATTGGAAGCAAAACTCATTTTTTTAATCAATAAATACAAAAACATGCAGAACGATTCGGGAGACGAGTTAGTGATTTTTTTTGAAGGTATATATAATCATTTTTTTGAAACCAGTGACGAAGATGAAAGTATAATAGAAGGTATGGATGATATAGGAGAGCAACTAACAAAAGATGAATATGATGAACTAATCGCACAACAAAATACCAGTGAAGACATAATGAATGAATTAAAGTCAGAAGAACCTAACGGATTTTTGGATACAAGTCAAGCTAAGATGGATAACGTAACAAATTATACAAAAGAATTAGAACATGCGAAAGGAAACTTAAATCCATTGTTACAACAAACAGTAAAACGAGTAGTAACTATAGATAGTCAGTATAGACAAGATAAGCGTAGTGCTCCTACAGATTTTACATTGAATTTATCTGAGCCATTAAAAGATGTGGTATCTATGAAGTTATATTCAGTAGAAATACCATATGTTTGGTGGACTATAAATTCAAGTTTTGGAAGTAATTTTTTTGTATTAAAGGGTAATGTACCTGGAATAGACAATGGTAATCACGATTATCAGATAGAAATAACGCCCGGTAATTATAGTCCAAGTGAATTATCTGATGCTATTAATAATAGTATAACAGTTGTAAAGGGAACATACACGGACGTAGATTTCGGAACAACTGGACTGGAATATAATAAAAACAGTTCGAAAATTACAACAAATACTGAAATATATAAACAATATAACGAAACCAGTTATTATTTGCGTTTTCCAGGATGGACGACTCCAGAACCGCCAGACGATATAAATTATTTCAATGAGCGTTCAAAAAGTATACCCGGTTTTTTGGGGTTTAAAGAGGAAACCTACAATGTCATTAGTTTGTTAGGAGAAAATTCGTTACCGCTGTCATCTAATACGAATGACTTATTTAAATATTTAATTACGAGTGCGAATAATTCATTTACAGTAGAAAAGTTTGTTAGAGTACCAGGTAGTACAGCTGAAATAATTGATTTATCCATAGTAGTAACACTCTCATTAACCGGAGGAAATTCATATACCAGGTCTGTTATTTATGCGAATTTAAATAAAGTGATTTCGGAAAATCAATATTTAAATGATGAATCAAAAATAGAACGAATAGATAAAGATTCAAATTCCTATTTTAAGATGTCTATAAAGGCAAATCGTCTTACCACAAATAATATACCTAATTCAAAGATACGTATTATTTTCCCAAATGAGGCCATAACAGATAACACTCCACAGCTCATTTGGACGGGGTCTTCGTCGTGTTTTAAATTCATTAATAAAGAAACAATCATCAATGATATATTATCTGAGGTATCTCCATTGGTTCAACAAACCGACCAATTTCAGGTGACAACATCTCCTTATATTTACTTGAAGAATATAGAACCAGGGTATGATATTAGTAGTAATGACTATCGTATTGATATACCGAATTCAGCAACAATGTATAATGTAAATTTCTATATCCAGGAAATAAACAAACGCATAATGGATGTGAGTAATGGAGAAATACTAAGCTCAACAAATACATACTTAGACTATTTTGGTCGGTTTCATATGCAATTTGATATTTTACGAACAATTACAACTGGGAAATATAAAATAGATTTTTCGGGCACTATATTTCAGACATTAATGGGTTTGAATGAAACTTATGATTTAGATGAAGGTATAAATGTTATTAATACAAGTTTTGGATATTTGAATAGTTATGTTATGCCTACTGATAAATTATTGACAGTTTCAGCAAAAAACAATAATAACTATGTGGGTAGTGACCTAAGTTATACATTATATTCAATTAATAATATTAATGGAACCATAAGTAGTGGTACATTATTCAACGAAATAAATAATTTATTTGATAATTTTCAAGATGAATCGAATCAATATATATTTGCGGGTTCTTCTTTGGGTATAAATGTTACAGATGAAAATATAGTAGAAGCTAAGTTAACATTAAATATAAATAAACAATTAGGTGAAGGTACGTATTCGATACAATTCTTAGAGGATATCAGTTATGCTATTACAAATACAATTTTTCAACTCGAACAAGGAGACAGTATAGATATTGGTGGTGAAACACTTCCATATGTAAAATATGATAGTGAAACTAATACTACAGTATTAGTGAATGATGAAGAAAGTTTAAATGTAGGTATTTTACGTAATAAGGGTTTCTTAGGAACCGCCGAATTGACTGCGATAACCGATGATGTGATGGAATATACTATAAATATAGAAAACACTGTGTCGTATACAATAGATTCACCCTATTTGATGTATATTTCAGTTGCAACCCCGGATATAATTGAACCAGATTATGGACGTTCCGCATCATATAATTCGCCAATTCCGTATGGATATTTGATACCAGCACCAACCGATTTGTCATATGATAGTTTGACTGACTTACAAACCGCAATCAATGCTGAATTCGGTCGATTTCCAGATTTAATTGGAAGTAATGTAGAGATTATAGAGAACGCAGACGGAATAAATGCGACCATTAAATTGTCATTACTAATACAACAGCGATATTATTTTAATAGTTGGAATAAACACGTAAACATAGACCATGCTATGATAGATAATGAATTTCCATTATTGAATAGTCAAATCCCTTCGGTATATGATGTGAATCGTCAATTTACAGATATCTCATTTTCGGACACAGATGAAAATGGAAATACAGTTTTAGGTATTAAAAGTAATAGTTATATCCAACAAAATTTAATTACACTAACTGAAGACACAAACAAAGTAGAAATAATAGCGTATGAAGAAGGGGTAGTTGCACCAGAAAATAATTTTACTATAGAATTACCTATAAAATCAGGTAATAATGATATACGATACACACGCGATATGTTGTTAGCAGCTATAAATAATAGTTTTGTAGGAACAGTAGCTTCAGAATCGGTGGTTACTGTAACTACAATAGAAGGTACTGAGTATGTCAACTTCCGTATAACGGTTAATAAGGAATATCGTGCGAAAGACTACCGAATATCATTTTTCGACCCATATAGTTTTTTAAAGTGTTACCAGGGGGTTAGTAGTGTCCGTAATACAACATGGGATAGTACGTTAGGATGGATATTAGGTTATCGCGAGTTTACTGTAT
>Ga0228670_1001229_pt1 | contig 11687 bp, 20 predicted proteins | sample 85DmetaG_FD_182785 | JGI IMG/M metagenome (GOLD analysis project Ga0228670, IMG submission 182785) | Seawater microbial communities from Monterey Bay, California, United States - 85D | ecosystem: Environmental > Aquatic > Marine > Coastal | place: USA: California | collected 2016-10-13
AAAGAGTTATTAATCAATTCGCTTGTGCATATAAAAACGCATCTGACCAATTTGCAATGATTGGAAATTCTCCTGAATCTTTGTAAATCCTCTCAATGAAATTAAAAGCCTTTTCCATTTCTAAGATTGGGTCAAGGTCATTGCCTAATTGGTGCGTTGCAGGAATATATGCCTTTGGCTTTAAATTAGCCTTTCTTAGCCACTCCTTGTATGAGTTTAGTATAAGTCCTACAAATGCCGTTGAAAAGTTGTTATATGGTTTTTCCTTATAGTCCAATTTCTGAGCAGCATATAGTTCAAATGCCTTTGAGTATTGCTCAATTTCTAAATTGCCGTAGTAGTTTTTTACAAAATCTAAAAGCAGGTTCATAGTTAGATCATCCATTGTGCCATTAATTCCAACCTGAACTGCCGATTTTAGGATGTAAAGTGTTAGTTCCTTATCCTCCGATTCTTTTATTTTCTTGCTCATTTTTTTGAAGTGTTAAATTATTTAATTGTTTTGCTATTGTGTTAGCTTCCTCGTAATATTCGCCAAATACCTTTTCAGCAGGTGTTGGTTTAGTTCCTTTTTCTAAACTTTTCTTCTTTTTAACCCTTATCCAATTTAAGAAATGTGTATTAAAGTCTTTTTTTGTCTTTATCGTTTCTCCTGTAGATTCCAAATGTAAAATAAAATCGTCAAGTTTTGTAATTAAATCTTCTTTGCTAAATGCTAACTGTTGCCCATTTTTTAAAACTGCATTGATCACTCGTTCATTTTTTTTATAATCAATAGCTAACTCTAAAATTTGGCGATGGCGGTTATCTTCTTCTTCTTTAACAGTATCTTTTACATTTACTTTTACTTTATCATTTACTGTTACTGTTGATTTCGTTGAACGAGATTCAACGCTCGTTGGATTCGTTGAAGTTCGTTGCTCTTTTCTTAATGCTGCTGAACGCTTACCTGCTTCGCTTCTTTGTTTTTTAGCTTCTTCAAACTTTAGTAAATCCCTTTTTAACTGTTGCTTGATTGGTGTAAATGCAAGATTTATTATCAAATCATCTGATATTGGGTTCTCGTCATTTACATATTTAAAGATATGCTTAATCAATTCCCCTGCTTTTGAATCAGGTAGCTGCTCAAACAACTCTTTTTGGTCTGCATATAGTATAAACCCTTTTTTGTCTTGTGCCATAATTTTTAAAATAAAAAAGCCTATGGCGTTCGAGGGTACAGCTCTACTAACCAAAGGCTTTTATTTATGTCTTACTTAAACTCCTGTACCGAGTTTGAATTGCAAAGATAATAATTTAATCTATACCATAACTTGCTTTCCTGAAACAAAGTTTACAGATTTTAGTCTTTGTTGGTTGAGAATACTTAAAGAACTCAGGCAAAGTTTTATTCTCGTGACAGATGCTGCATTGCTTAAATGGCATCTTTGTACCTGTGTCCTCTTCATATTTGTGAACGTGGTTTAATTCGTGAATGACTTCCTCAAATTTGTATTGAGTAAAATATTCTTTTTCTACATCCTCAATTAGGTACTTATCATCGTTCATCTTGCTCTGAAATGTAACTATCATTTTAACGATTTTAAAAGTTCTTCTTTTTGCTTGAAACTCATTTTGTTCAAAGCATTAAAAATATCGGTGTGTTGGTCAATCTCTTTTGTAATCATCTCCATTCTTTCATCGTCAACATTAGCAAAAATTCGGTTATTTGTTTTTATAATCAAACCCTCATATCTCTTAGCTGCTCTTTTGACATCTTGAAAGAAGTACCCACGCTCTATCATAATTGTTAAGCAATCAGATAAAGCGTGAGAAAGAATAACTGAGTTAATAACATAGTTTAGTTCTTCTTTTCTTTCCATAATTAAAAAGGTAAACCATCGTTATCACTACTTCCTAAATCTGCTGCTTCCAACTTTTCTTCTTGTGGTTGCCTACCTCCTAATGCTTCTATCTTCCAAGCATCAATGTTGTGGTAATACTTTCCGTTGTATTCCCTGCTTGATACGTTAAAAGCCACAGATACTTCCTGACCTTCTTCAAATCTGTTAAGCATCTCACATTTATCTCCAAACGTTTGGAAACATACTTCAGGGTTGTACTGCGCTCCTGTATCAATTACGAATGATTGTTTCTGCCAAGACTTTCCTGCCTTGCTCATTCCTGTTTCTACTGCCAATTTCTTGGTAATTCTTCCTTTGATTTCCATTTTTTAAAATGTATTAATTAAATTAAATTGTTTTCGTAATATTCTTTTGCTTCAATGATTAAATTCATCAAAGTTTCTAAATTGTCATAGCTTAATTCTATGCAATTAAATCCTGTTGTATCAATTTCAACTCCATCATCATTTTGAAAAGTGCATTCCAAAAGGTCACCGCTTTGGTCTAATATTTCAGCAGTTGCAACTTCGTCTGTAATTTTTAAAAAATCTTCCATCTGTTAAAATGCTTTAGTTAAAATTGTCAATTTACTATATGCTATTTTTTTTAAACGTTCAACTTCGTCTTTAGTGCTGACCTTCTCAAACAAATCAATCCAATTTAAAATTGAATCAATCTGTGAAGGTCTTTCTGCAAATTTTATACTCTTAAAAATTCGGTAATACTCTCCGCTTAGTTTATACATTGCAAATCTGTTTTAAGTGAGTTTATCAAAACCTGCTTTCTATTAATTGCGTGATTGTATTTAGCAATGTTTTTTGTATCAAGCAAATTGAAATGCTTTCTTAATACTGATTTTCTACTTTCTACCATATCGCAAAACCTGATAAGTTGGTTGGCTTTGTCAAGCATTAGTTCAGCTTTCTTTCTTAAATTGTTCAATTCTTTTCCGTTCATAACTTTATATTTTTGTCAAATATACAAATACTTTTTGAAATACAAGTATCAATTCATTTTTAATTCTAATGACATAGCAATAGATACTCCTTTTGCTGCATCCATTATCTTGCGGCACAGGTAAAGTTCAGGAACTAACTTGTCAGCTTCACGCTCTTTTCCTGCGTTTGTTTTTTCGTTACTATTGTAGTAGGCTGCATTGTGCCTTTGGTTGGCTTCTACCTGCTCCCTTGCTAAAAATAACATATTACAAGATAACTTGCGATGCCCTTCGTAAAGGTCTTTATATTGACCTGACTGATATGATTCAACTATTTCGTAAATTTCTGATAAGATTTCATCCATTGGAAACAAGATTTAATGCATTTTGATAGGCTTCTGATGCTTCTTCTTCAGAATTAAAACATCCTAAATGTTTTTGCTTACCGTTGATGTAAATGTGAGATTTCCACTTTTTAGCATTTTTATCCCAACAAACACCTTTAAATTTTGAAGTCGTCTTAGGTTTTTTAACTTTTATATCTTCAATTCTATCTTCTTGAACACAAGTCAAGGCATCTTGATAATATTTTGCTGCTTCTTCTTCGGAATGGAAATGTCCGAGATGTTTTCTCTTGCCGTTGATTTGAATTTTTGACTGCCACTTTTTTGTCGCCTTATGCCAAGATACACCGACATATTTGCTTGTGCCTCCTTTTTTGTCTTTGGAACAGTTTTCTCTGTTAGATATTAACTGAAGGTTGCTTAGCCTATTGTCTGTTTTGATTGCATTAGCGTGGTCAACTACAATTTTATGTCCACAAGGAACGTGGTTTAAGAATGTTTCAGCTACTAACTGATGAACTTGTTTTACTTTTCTACCTATTTTAACCTTTAAATATCCGCTATTCAAACAAGGTTTTAACATTTTGCCTTTAAGTTTGCTTCCTGTTTCACTTAATCTTGGTAGCACTTTCACTCTACCTAAATCACTTATTAAATAATTCTCATTGCTTGGCAATACTCGCCAAATTTCTGTTTCTTGCTTATCCATTTCTTAAATCAAATTTGTAATCTTCTAACTGCCTTTTGGCTTTCTTATAGACCTTGTACAAGGCTTTAAACCTTTCGTCATCCTTGTAGCTATCGTAATCATTATCTACAAACGTGGCTCTTGAACGGAAAGCAGGAGGAATATCCATATACTCCTCCTCCGAAAACCTTATATAATATTCTTTTGCCATCTTACTTGCGTTTAAAATCTTCGCTTTCATCTTCGCCAAATACCCCTAATTCGTAGAATCCTGTTAACTTTAAAACTGCTCTACTCATTGAACGCTTCTCTGCCATCTCTATAACATACCAACTATTCGTGTTTCCGTCTTTAAAACTTACACCTTTCAATGCTGATCCGAATGTCTGAATTTTAGCACCATCTTTTGATGCGTTTGCTTTTACAACTGCGAAGTTGGTTTCGCATTTTACTACTTCATAGTCTATGAAGATTTTTTCTTTCGCTTGAATCTTATCAATGCCACTTCGTGTGATAATTGTGAAGTGCTGATGTTTAAAAATGTCATCACTTGTCAGTTCGTAATGCTTGTAAAGTTCAATTAATTTTTCTCTGTTCATCTTATTATTTATTAATGGTGAGTATTCCAACTTGCAAGCGTTGCTGCTTTTCCGTTGATATAATTGTTTCTTGATTGTTCTATGGAAGGAATGACAACTCTTTGTTTATCGTTTATAGTTCTACTGAAATGACATTCTTCTTCGCCTGTGAATCGCATTCTTTCAATCCAATTACTCAAGACATTTCTATTCAATTCCAATACAACTGTATCGGTGTCATCGTAGTTTGATAGGTAGCATCCTTTGTGAATGTTAACCCCTTCCTGTAAATCTTTTATCTTCATAGTTTTATTATTTTGAGCAAATATACAAAGAATATTTAGATATAAAAAATTATGCATAAAAAAACCCTCACAAGGTTGCAAGGGTTTTTCCAAAAAAAATAATAAATTATGAACAAGAGGAAGCAAAGCTAACCCTAATATTTTAAAATGACAAATTTATTTTTCAGCTGAACTTCCGTAATAGTAAGCAAAGATGTTACTGATCACAACTCCTTCTACCATACCCATCAAGTGAACGAATAACTCGTTGTGTAAAACACCTTCTTCATAAACTACCGCATAGATTATAAATAAGAAAGAAACTAATCCTACGATACCTGTGAGCATCATCATTATATCCTTGCTTCCTGTCTTCTTTACTTCAACTTCTCTGCTCCTTGCCGAATCTCTGTCCTTTATCTCAAGGTCATACATTTCTTGAGTTTTTTGCAAAGCCACTTTTTTATCCTCAGGACTAATATTTTCGTCTTTATCAATAAGGTTCTTAACAATGCCAAGAACCCCTGCATCAGGTAGTAAATCACCTGCGACACTAAGTATATCAGGAGCAGTGTTTGCCAAAAATTTTCCAAGTTTCGTGTCTTTAAATTTCTTTTCCATTATACATCAAATAAATAAACCTTCGGATTCTTAGCATCTTGGTAAACGTCTAAGTGAACCCAATTAATTGGACTGCCTTTTAAATTACGTTCCAATCTAACTTTGCAAGGAAACTTCTCAGGATGCGTTTTAATCCATTCTCTGACCTCGTTTGGTGTTACCCCTTCAATATTAAAATCAAACGCCTTACCCATCATATGAGCAGACAAATAGATGCTTTTTTTATTCCTAACCATAGGACTTTGATTGTGTCGCAAACCTCTTTGGCTAAACCTGCTTCCAAATGCCCAATTGTTTATTGTGATTGGATTGCCGAAATGCTCCCTAATTATAACTAAGCATTCAAGTAATTTATCATCAAAGAATTTCCAAGCACCTTCTCCGTAACGATTGTAAACATTTTCGTCAACCAATTCTTTAATGTCAAAGTATTCCTTAATCTTCATTTTGCTTTCTTTTAGATACTCTTTTTTTAGCAGTCAAAACAATTCTTTCCTCAAGCCTTGCGATGGTTTGGCTTTGCTTGATCAGAATGTCGTTGTATTCTTCTAATTTTGCTCTTAAGACTGCAATCTCTTCCTTCAGTTCTTGAATGGTTGTTTCGTGGTTTCTAACAATGGCAGCTGCCTGAATTGTCGCTACAATCCACCCTGTGATTTTCTTGTAATTCAACGCAATCCCAAATGCCAATGCTGCAACTATTACTGTTGATAATCCGTGCTTGTTAACCAATTCTAAAAACTGCTCCATCTGTATTATATTTCTTCGTTGATTATCGGCATAGCTTCCACCTCTTCCATTTCTGAAAGGTAATTACTATTTTTAATAATATACCAAAATCCATCTACTTCGTAAGGCTCTGCCCATTGAGTAGTCGTTCCGATGTAATTCTGTCCTGAAGTTACAAATGCGTTATAAGCATCGCATTCTGCTTGTGTTCCTTTGTAATACATAGTTAATAAATTGTGTAATGGTTATTTATGTTAGTTTCAATTCCTGATCTATCGCTTGATTGGTCAGATGGGTAAAGTATTAACTCTTGAATCGTTCCCTCTAAAAAATGTTCTGCACCGTCATTCCTTGCACCTATATTCCAATGTTCTGAATTTTGAGAAAAATTTGTACTTTCTACGGTTTGCAAAGTATCTTGGTTAACGCTAATACTAACATCTGAATTAGTATGCTTAGCAAAAAATAAATGTTGATTACCATCTGATGCAGTTGTAGCTTCGACAATTAAACCGTCTCCATTATCTGCAAAATATTCTTGAGTAAACCACAAACCTAATCTTAACCTACTGTTTGTTCCAAATGAATCATAAATAAAATTATAGTCAGGTTCGGATACTATTTTAGAAACTGCAAAAGATGTAACTGTTGCTCCTACTGATAATTGATTTTGAATATAATCAGTAGTTCCATTAAACTCAACACTTGGCTTACCATTCTCAGTTATTACTGACCCACTACTTACTATCTTAGGCTGCTTTGACGCACTACCTTGAGCAGCATCATTGCCTTCTCCACTTTGATCGTACCAAGTAGTTACAAATCCATCTCCCGCACCTACAAATGAAAGTAATGATGAAGTGTCTAAACTACCATCATAAAGCAATCCTATATCTCGCTCTGCATTATCACTTGACCTTCTTACTCTAATTGCTGAACTTGTGTAAGCCGAGTTCAATGCTCGTAAAGAATATGCCGCTTCTGCGTTAGGATAGTCATCTAAAATCCCTGTTTGACTTCCGTCCCAAAAGACATTGTAATTTGAGTTAATGTTAGATTCAATTCCTACTCTGTTTGAAGTTTGGTCAGATGGGTAAAGTATTGCTTCCGAAAAATAAGATTCTAATCCATTAGTTGCTCCATTATAGCCCATAATTAATAACCTCTCCTCTACATTTTTTCTTGGAGCTCCAAGCCCTAAAAGAGAATTTGTAAGAGAATTTGAAGAAGTTGTTACACTATCTAACCCTCTAATAAATGAAGAAATTGCATTAGAATTAGCACTAATTGGCTCTGTTACTAATACAGGTGCAACACCACTACTATCCCAAGATTGAATCCTAAACGTAGTGCTTGAAGTATTAAAGTATCTAAATATTTCTCCCCCTCCACCTGAAGAGAGATTATTTAATGCCATTACGCCATCAAAAGAATCTACTAATTTAGAAACAACAAATCCTGAATAAGTCCCATCTGCTGCGGTAAAAACAGAATACCCTGTTGCATAAGCAGTGTTACTTTTACCAAATGCAGCGACATTTCCGTTAGTCGTGTTTAACACACCTGACAATACTATTGAAGCCTGACCCGATTCTGTTGTTTCAGAGGCGTCATTACCGTTGCCACTTTGGTCATACCACTTCGCAACAAAAACATCATCAGAACCCGCAAAAGATAATAGCGAGGCTCTATCTAAACTGCCATCATAAAGGAAACCTATATCTTGAACAGAAGTTACACCTGCCACTGTTTTTCTAACCTCAATCGCAGCACCTGTATATGCACTACTTAATGCTCTTAACGAGTAGGCTGCCGCAGCATTAGAATAATCATCTAACAACCCTGTTTGAGAACCATCCCAATACATATTGTAATAGGAATTAATGTTGCTTTCTATTCCTGCTCTGTTGGATGATTGCTCTGAACCCCACATTATAAATTCAGGAATAAAACCATTAAAAAATAAACTTGCACTCCCCCTTACAGCACCAATTCTCAACCCATTAAAAGCATTTGTTCCAAGATTTTGATTATTTACAATTTGTGTAGATGAGTCTATATACACATTTGATGTGCTACCATTGTGAAATATGCTATATAAAGTAAAATCGGTTGTAGCGGTATATGATGTAAGGATAAAAGAACCAAAGCCAATTCCTATGTTATTACTGCTCGACTTGTATAATAACGATTGGTTTGTTGTAATAGAATCAAAAATAACTTTTTCAGTACTACTAATAGAAGTAAATTTAGTAGGAATAAATATTGATTTTGGGTTTCCTGTTGTTACTGCACTTGCATCAAAATAATCATTACTGCCATCAAATTGTAAATTTGGTTTACCATTCTGTGTTATCAAACTCCCACTACTAACTATTTGCGGTTGATTTGATGCATTGCTTTGCGTTGCGTCATTACCTCCACCACTTTGGTCATACCAAGTACTAACATAGGCATCGTTTGATCCTGCCTTAGACAATAAGTCAGTTGTATCTAATTCGCCGTTAGAATCAAAACCTATATCATAAGTAGGTTGTCCTGTTGTGTCTACTCTTACTTCTATTGCCGCACCTGTATAAGCAGTTCTTAATTTTCGCAAAGAATAAGCAGCCGCAGCATTTGGATACAAGTCTAATAATAATGTACCTACTGCCTTCTCCCAAACTAAATTGCTACCCAAGTAAACCTTGTTAACATCGGTTGCTCCTATCTTTACCGCACTTACATCGTTTGCTCCTAACTTCATATTAGATGATAAAATAAATTGTCGTTGCAACAGGTGTCAAAGCATCGTACTCCGCTTGTGTTACTGCCGTTATTGCGTTTGTTGTATATGTTGTTCCTACGTTCTTTTCAATCCTGTTGGCAATCGCAGTAACATTCGTTTCAATATTACTTGTATTTGTTGAAATATTACTTGCATTTGTGGCTATATCTGAAGTAACTGTTGCAACAGGAATTGAATTAATCGTTCCAACTGTAGTTACTCCTGTATTGTCAATGGTTACATCTCCGCTCATTGCAACAGATGCTGATTGGTTAGATGCATTTCCTAAAAACATCTTTGCAGAATCTAAGTTAGGTGTTGCGTTTGCTCTACCTGCTCCTCCTACTTTTATAATTCCTGCACTTGCGTGACTTCGGATAACTTTCCCTATGTTTTGAATTGCTGCTGCTTCTCCTGTTGGAGCAGTTGCAGTTAATCCACCTGCCGTTGTATCAACGTAAAGTATATCGCCTTCGCTAAATGCAGAAGTATTCAATCCTGTTAAATTACCAAAGGTTACAACTTCACAAGCTGCGTTGTTATTTGCATCTGCATAAACTAATCCGAAAGCAGGTCTTGCAGTAACATCGTCAGCATCTGCCAAATCAACCAAAGTTTCATTGCCACTTACTCCTGTAATTGATACAACCTTGCCTTTTAATAAGGTTGAACCACTTTCGTTCTTTGCTCCAAACCTTACTGCTCCATTTAAATCTCCTATAAAGTCAGGTGCTGTAACCGAGCCTGTAAAAACTGCTCCTGTCAAATCTGCTTTCTCCCCTAACTGTGAAGTGTTGGAAGCTATGTTTGTAACATTTGTTGCAATGCCTGAAGTATTGGTTGCAATGTTGGTTGTATTCGTTGCAATACTTGAAACATTCGTTGCAATATCGCTTGTGTTCGTTGCAATATTTGTTGCGTTAGTACCAATATCTGTAACATTTGTTGCTATTCCTGAAGTGTTAGTTGCGATATCCGTTGTGTTCGTTGCAATGCTTGCAAGGTTAGCAGCAACTCCGCTTGTGTTGGTAGCGATGTTAGTCACATTCGTTGCAATATCTGTTACATTCGTAGCAATGTTTGTTACATTAGTAGCTATTCCGCTTGTATTTGTGGCAACATCTCCCTGCGTTGAAGTCAATTCAGTTGCGTTATTATTTACAACACTCTTTATCTCATTCGCATTTATGAATGTCAATTTCTTATTTTCAGGTAAAGCGTTTGCCTGACCTAAAATTTTATCGTCAAAGGTGATTGATGTAGCTGCCATTATAGTTCGTATCTTTTGTTTATTGAATAAGTTGTTCCTTGAGATGAATAGCTTTCTTCTCGGTTACTTCTAATGTACTCAGGAGTATTAACTGCTAATTCAGGAATGTTTCCATAGTTCTGAGTCAAATATTGCTTCACTTGATTCTCATAAAATACCTTACTTGCAGTAGCTTGTCTTTGCATATTGCCTAACTCGTCAGAACCTATTGAAGTAACCTCATCTGTATCTCCTATTGAAATAGTTTCTGCTCCTATCTTGTATAGCATTCGTGGCAAAGCCATAACATACGTTTGCCAAATAATCATCTTCATTACTGAAGCCTTATCGCTATCGTACAACTCTTGGTACAAACCTGTCAAGGTGTTTGAATTGTAATCGTTTCTCAGCTTTATCATCAAAGCCGTTCCGAGAACATTCTGTGCCGCTAAATCTGTTGACTGAATTACCAAAGGCTCAAGCAATCTTGAATCAAAGTTTTCTGTGATTCCTAAATAAAACTTTAGGTCATCTAATCCAATTAATAAAGGTATTGTTACTGCCATTTTTTTTTATTTTAACTTGGATATGCTCCTCCATCTTTCATATCTCTTGGTGCTTTCTTTGCATCTCTTTGAGCAGATGTTCTTTTTGGTTTGTATTTACTTGGAATATTGTCAACTTCTTTCCCTCTTGAAAGGTACTTTTCAGTCTTGCTTTTAAATCTGTAAAGTTCTTCTTGCCAATAATGACCACATTGTTTTCCGCCTTTATAACGGAAAAGCGAATAGTTTTGACCATTATGCCCAAACTGATTATTTACGCCATCCTCAGAAGCCTTATCAATATCTTCCAAGCGATAAACAACACCGTTTCCTGTTCTGCCCATCATTGTTTTGCAGAATTGTCTGCTATTGTTTGATGAATATTTTTCTTGATAGGTGTAACGAACTTTGTAATAATCTTTGTCAAGTTTACTTTCTTTATTTGGTGCTGACTTAATAAAGTCTGCTAAAAGCTCAATAGATGACTTCTTAGGCTTTATCAAACTGTTTGCCCAATCTTCTATACTTTCACCGTTTGCCTCTCTTACATCAACTAATTCCCACTCTTGGAAGTCTATCTTTTCTCCTGATAATGCGTCAAGCATTTGCTCATCGTCAAAGTCCTTTTTTTTTAACTTTTCTTTGTCTATTTCTTCAAGCTTTCTTGATGCCCATTCAATGCCCGAAGTACCTCCCCAAGCATCCCACATCAAACCCCCACAACCTTCTGAATAAGGAACGTCTTTGTGTTGTTGGTGTCTTTTAAAAGAAGCCATTCTTGCAATGGTATCTCTTGAAATATTTTCTCCCTTTGCTAATTGGTTTGCTCTGTTCTTCCCTGTTGCCTCTCCACAAGAACCCCATCCGTTTTTTTCTGCCCAATCCAATGCTCTTTGTGCGTTGTTACTTGCTGACTTTGGATAATCGTTATATGACAATTCTATGTTAGATAATTTCTCTTCATTCGTTAACCAAACTGAAGCATCTTCTTCGGAGAACCCATAACCTGCTTTCAGCATCAATTTCGCTTGTGCTTCTGTCAACTGACCTTTGCCATACTTC
>Ga0228670_1001232_pt1 | contig 11666 bp, 9 predicted proteins | sample 85DmetaG_FD_182785 | JGI IMG/M metagenome (GOLD analysis project Ga0228670, IMG submission 182785) | Seawater microbial communities from Monterey Bay, California, United States - 85D | ecosystem: Environmental > Aquatic > Marine > Coastal | place: USA: California | collected 2016-10-13
TGATCTTGGACGGCATGACGATATCCGACGCGTCAGAATTCATCGCAACGCCAATGACTTCCGCCAGTATCTCAGCCCCGCGCGCCTTGGCGTGGTGATAGTCCTCAAACACGAAAATCCCGGCGCCTTCGCCTTGGACCATCCCGTTACGGTTCGCCGAAAAAGGCCTGCAAGCATCACGAGACATGACGCGCAACCCCTCCCACGCCTTGACGCCGCCAAAGCACAGCATCGATTCTGAACCACCGGTGACCATCACCTGCGCCATCCCGTGGCGAATGAAATTGAACGCCTGCCCCATCGCATGGTTCGACGACGCGCACGCCGTTGCGACCGTGAAACTGGGACCCTTCAGGTTGTGCTCCATCGAGATATGCGCCGCGGCCGCGTTGTTCATCAGCTTCGGCACCACAAACGGATGCACGCGGTTTTTGCCCTCTTCGTAGACCGTGCGATAGTTTTCATCCTGCGTGGTCAGCCCGCCGCCGGATGTACCTAGGACAACACCAGTGCTGGCCGCCAAGTCACCCGTGAAGGTCAAACCGGCTTGGTCGATAGCCTCACGCGCAGCCAGCAGTGCAAACTGAGTATATCGATCATAAAGAGAAATTTGCTGGCGGTTAAAATGCGCCTGCGCATCATAGCCCGTGACCTGTCCGCCAATCCGAATGGACAAACGTTCAACGTCGCGGATGTCGAGCGCGCCAATCCCGCAGCGACCCTCGCGCATCGCTTCCCATGTTTCCGGAACGGACGACCCCAGCGCCGAGATCGTCCCCGCGCCGGTGATGACGACGCGCCTCACGACTGGGCCTTCACCAGGCCTTCGACCGCCGCAACAATTGCCGCCACAGAAGAGATGTCAAAGTCACTTTTCTCTGGCTCATTCGCATTGAAAGGCACTTGGATATCAAAGGCTTCTTCGATGGCAAAGATGCTCTCGACCAGACCAAGGCTGTCGATGCCCAAGTCCGCAAGCGAAGCCGTCAGTGATACATCTTCGACCTCAAGCATAGCCTGTTCTGCGATGATCGCGATCACCTGATCCTGAACGTTGTCAGACATGCCTCGCCCCTTCTTCGACCCGTCAAGGGTCATCTACGCATTGCCGGTCAGTTTTGCCACTGTTTTCCGAAGCTCAGCGACCTGTGCGGCAATGCGCGGCAGCCGGCGAATGGCCTTGTAGCTGTCGACATGGCTGTCCATTTTGACCGCCGGATAACCAAGGATGACACGACCGCTAGGCACATTGGTAAAAATCTTGGAGGCCCCGCCCGCAACCACATCATCGCCCACGGTAATGTTGTCGTTCACGCCACATTGCCCGGCCATCACAACGCGGTTGCCGATGCGCGAGCTGCCCGCCATGCCGACCTGCCCACAGATCAGACAATCCTCACCGATCTGGTTGTTGTGTCCGATATGAACAAGGTTATCGAGCTTGGTGCGATGGCCGATCACCGTGTCCGCAATTGTGCCGCGATCGATGCACGCATTTGCACCCACTTCAACATCGTCACCGATCCGAACCGCCCCGAGGGAATGGATACGCGTCCAGCTTTGCGGCTTGATATCCCCCTGATCTCCAAGAGTTTTTCGGCTGCGCTCCACCCCGGATTCTTCTGACGTTACGAACGAAAATCCATCCCCGCCAATAACGGCGCCGGGCTGCGCGATGAACCGCGCGCCGATCACGCACCGCGCGCCGATCCGCACGCCTTGGCACAGCAAAGCCTCCGCTCCGATCTGGGCGTCTTCTGCGACGCTGACGTGGCTGGCGATCCGCGCGTTCGCGCCGATTGTGGCCCGCGCGCCGATGTGCACAAACGGCCCGATGGCCGCCCCTGCCCCAATTTGGGCGGTGGCATCAATCACTGCAGACGGATGGATGCCCTCCGCGATCTCGGGGCCCGCATCCAAAGCAGTCGTGATCCCGGCCATCGCAACCCGCGCGCGCGGAACAAACACCGCCGCCTCAAGACCTAAGTCCTGCCAATCTGCACCGGGCCAAAGAACCGCTGCCCGCGCCTGCCCCGCCCGGATGTGTTCGCCGTAGCCAGGCGACATCGCAAGCGCCAGATCATCCGGGCCCGCCGATGCAGGCTCCGCCGCGCGGCTAATCGCAATGGAAGTATCACCCACCGCGTCCGCGCCGAGGGAAGCCGCAATTTCGGCAATAGTAAAAGGCATAGCGATCTCCTGACCCAGGGGCGTTTTGGCCCTTCTACCCGCGCCCGACGGGCAAGGCCAGCGCCGCGCGCAGGATGGTCGATCCGTCTAGCTAAAGTCGCCGCGCAAACCGACGCCTGCATCCTCAAGCGCCGCCAACACCGCACGGTCCCGGCCGTAAACATCATCGCGGAATTGCACGCGCCCCTCTGGCGTCACCCACGATGTCCAATACACGATGTGTACGCCAACGGGTTGATCCAAATAGACATATGTCTCTTCCCCCGTATCAAGGGTGGCTTGGAAAAAGCCAACCGGATCACGTTGTTGCGGTGCCAAAAGATGATGGGCCAATTCAAATGGTCTTTGAACCCGCACGCACCCGTGGGAAAACGCCCGAACGTTGCGCCCAAACAGCGATTTAGATGGCGTATCATGTAGGTAAATGTTCCACCGGTTCGGGAACATGAATTTGACCAAGCCCAGTGCATTTCCCGGCGAGGGGGGTTGTTTGAGATCAAAAGGGAAGGTCTCCCCGTCGAATTCCAGAAAATCGACGCCATCGCGGCTGACTTCTGCGCCATTCTGGAACAGTCGTAGGTAGCTCGCGCCACCTTCTTGCAGCACCGGCAGATATTCCTTGGTCGCAATGGAACGCGGCACGTGCCACGTCGGATTGATGACCAGATATTCCATCCGGTCCGAGAATTCTGGCGTGCGGCGGTCCTCATCATTGGCCCCGACAACGACCACGGTTTCAAAGCTCTGCTCACCATCGTCAATGACGCGGGCATAAAAATCGGCAAGGTTCACAAGGATATGCCGTTTTTCCAGGGGCTTATTCATCCAGCGCTGCCGCTCTAACCCGACAAGGATTTGCCCCAACCGCCCCTCAACCGATACATTCAGCGCCTTGAGCGTGGCCGGGCCGACTGTACTGTCGGGGGTTAATCCGTGGTCCAGCTGAAACGCGCGCACGGCTGATGTCAGCGTCGCATCAAAACTGCGCACAACAGAGCGTTCCATGTACCCCATACGGATCAACCGGTTGCGCAGAGTAATCACAGCCTCACCGGTGTCGCCGGGCTCTAGCTTGCGCGCTCGAACGTCCGGCCCCCAGCCGCCCGCTTCACGCACGGTCTCAAGCCGCAGTTTTTCGCGTAAAAGACGAACGTAGGTTGGGGAAGCCGGCCATAAGTCCTTGATAAATTGATGTGGGTCCGCACCCGCAAAGCCCGTAAGCGTTTCGAGCGGGTCACGGCTGGGCTTTTTCAGGACGAGGCCTGGATCAATCTGGCGCGGCTCGGTCACGCCACAGGACACATCAGTCGCGTAGGCCACGAACATCTCGCTCAGCGCGACTTCCAATAGGCCTTGTGCGCGGGGGTTATCCGCCGCCCGAAATGCCGCGCGGACCTCGGCCGCATCATAGCGCGCGCGCGGCAAGCCATGATCCAGCGCCGTATCAAGCGCCCACAAAAAGGCAGCGCGCCGGTCGCCCTCAGCCGCATCCATCCATAATGGCTCGAAATTGCGCGCGCGATAAAACGCAGCCAAAGCCGGCGTTTGTGCGGATTTTTCGGAAATCGCCTGTGTAAAAGCAGACACCAAGGCATTGGCCGGATGAGCGACACTGACGGCCGAGCCAACTGCCATACCCAATGCCGCGCGCCGCGTCACATTCATCATGCCCGTTTTTCCCGCCATTTTCAGACCTCCTGCCCGCATCTTCGGTGTCGCATCTTTGACTTAACATAGGATAAACGACACAAATCGCATGTCCATTCACGTTATCGCAATGTTCTGCTTTTACACCTGCATCGTGGCCAGAATATGCCACGCCGAAAGCCGCGTTTTGCGCCCCGCTTTGCCACGATTTGGCCCCGTTTCCGGGGCAAGATCCCATCAATGCGCGGAAACTCGCCCAATTATGCGTACTTTTGACGTTTTTGACCCAATGCGGCTTTGAGCTTCATTTCAATCATGTCATAGAGTGCGGGTCACATGGGGATGAGGCGCAAAAATAGCCGGGTTACCGGCATGTAAGCGAGAGACAGAGGCACGGTACGATATGAGCACGGATTTTTCCCGCCGGGGTTTACTCGGGGCATTCGCCGCGACACTGGTGACGGCAGCGCCCACTTACACGCAAGCCGCAGGCTTTTTGCGCGGCAGCGGTGATATTCGACGGTATCGCGCATCCAATCCGCGTACCGGTGAGAAAATCGACATCATCTACTGGATCGACGGCGACTACGTCAAAGACGCCCTCAAAGAGGTGAATTGGTTTATGCGTGATTGGCGTCGCAATGAGGCCATCGCAATCGACAACCGCACAATCGACATTATGGCCGCCGTTCACCGTCTGACCGGCACGACTGAGGCTTACACGCTTTTGTCCGGCTATCGCTCCCCCCAAACGAACAACGGACTTCGCTCCAAATCCCGCGGGGTTGCTCGCAATTCGCTCCACATGAAGGGCCAAGCCGCGGATCTGCGCCTCACCAGCCGCAGTGTTGCGCAGGTTGCAAAGGCCGCGCAATCCTGCCGCGCAGGTGGGGTTGGTCGGTACTACGGCTCCAACTTTGTGCACATGGATTGTGGAGATGTCCGGACGTGGCGCGGATAAACGCTGGCCCGTCGGAATGTAGTCACGCGCGGCCTTGAAGCCGCGCGTTTTCGTTTCTGGCTGTTAGATCGCGCGAACACGCTCCAGGATTGCTGCGCTTACATCCACACCGTTTTGTGCTGCACGCTCCATCGCTGACTGGCGGTTCACACCGGGCAACCGTGCACCGGGCTGCGCCGTGATCGCCTGCGTCAACGCAGCCATACGCGCCGCAAATTCCCCACCGCTTGTCGCATCGGGATCAATCAGAACAAAGCATTGGCCGGTGGCGGGTGGCCCACCGGCTGGACCCGAAAACGGGCTCGCGTCTTTGCCCAGAACCGCCCCGCTTAGCGCGGCGGCAAACGTCTCAACGATCAGCCCAAGGCCGACACCTTTATAACCACCAGCCGGCGCCATCGAACCCTTGAGGCCGACGTTCGGGTCCGTCGTCGGTTGCCCTTCGGCATCCAGCGCCCAACCCTCGGGGATCGGCTTGCCCTCACGCGCGTGCTTCATCACTTCGGATTTTGCGATGGCGCTGGCACTTTGGTCGATCAAAAGGCTTGCGCCCCCGGCACCGTCTGGCGCCCCCAAGGCGATTGGGTTGGTTCCGACAACCGGCGTCGCCCCGCCCGATGGCGCGATGGACGCGGGCGCGTTCGTAAAGCACAAACCCACCAAGCCGGATTGCGCGATCCGCAGGGCGTGGACGCCAAGAACACCACAGTTATAGCTCTCGCGGATCGACAAAACCGCGATCCCTTGGCTGCGGGCGGCGTCCATGGCCAGCGGCAGACCCGCATCAATGGCCGCGTGGGCAAACCCGTTGCCAGCCGAAACAACAACCGCCGCGGGGCGCGGTGTTTCAACCGTTGGAACCGCATCTCCCAGCACTTTGCCACAGCGCAAATGCTCCGCATAAATCGGGATGTAAGCCAACCCGTGGGAGGCCACGCCCATCGCTTCGGTCACTGCCGTGTCCCGCGCAAGGGGGCGCGCTTGGGGCTCGGATGCACCCGCCCGGCGCAGAGCGTCAAACGACAATGCCTCAATGGCCGCCAGGGACAGGTTTTCGGTCTCACTCATGGTTTATTCCTCGATAAACTATTTATTATTTGGGGCCTGCGACAATGGTCGTGGCCGATCAGTCTGCGCCCCCGGCCCCACGTGCACGCGACGCCTCAGTCGCGGGAGCATAGGTTGCAGCGGCAAAACCTTCCAGCCGATTTAGCTGATCGGGGTGCACAAAGGCGCGGGTTGACCGCGCGATAGGCGCACCCGTCGGCGTATCCGCCAGTGGTGTTATCGAAACGCGCGCGGCCCCATCGGTTTCGAGCGATCCTGCGCACCAAAGACAGGGCTCAGCCCCACCGCGCACTGTGACCTGTGCAGCGGCATCTGACGTACCCCATTGCACCGAATAGACCCCCGGCAAATGCGCCACAAACGGCACCATCAAAACGGCGCCAACGACCGCAGGCAAGTGCAGCCCCTCCGGCGGTATGCGCCCGTGATCCGACAAGGCCGCCCCTGCGTGCAACACCGATAACCCGACCACACCCGCTGGGCTGTGCCCCCCACCGGGCAAAGGCTTTAGCCCCGCCTCCAAGACGGATAGCAACGCCGCCAATCCGGGCAAACCGCGACTGTTCACCCATGTCACGCTTGCGCGCGCTTCCTCCGCGAGGCCCCAATCCATGCCGGCGCCCCGCGCGGCCTTGAACGCCAGCGCCCCCGCCTCCGAGAGCGACATCTCCCGCAAAGTCAGGCTCACGCCCCCTCCCACGGAGCTTGCCAATACGGCCAGCGACATTCGGATTGCGCAGACAAATCAGGGGGCAAAGGCGCACCGGCGAACATGCAGATCCGCAGCCACCGGTCTGAGCGCGGGTCAAACCGCTGCGCCCCAAAGAACGAAAGCTTCGCGCGCAAAAGGTCGATCGGCATCATGTCCGCGGCAATCGTATTGTCTTGGATTTCCCCAAAGGGATGCTCCGCGATGATCTGCACACGCCGCAAAGCGTGTCGCAACGCGGGGTTGGCCAAGGCAAATGCGGCCACCGGCGCGTCCTCGGGCCAAGCGGGCAGCATCGCGTGCAACTTCGCAATGTCGCGTCCGGGTGCCAAAGGTTGCTCATAATCTGCGACCGGCTCCTCCGAGCGCTCGCCCAAGCGCGGCTCAAGCTTCTCGGCAGAGGTGTACCAGACCCGCGCCTGCGCCTCAGCCGCGGCCCAGTCAATCGCAATTGCCCACGGATAGTGATGGGCAATCAGAGCCTTAAGCGCGCCGACAGTCATTTGCCCGTCGATCCGATGCGCCTCGGTCGGTACTGACATTTCGGCGGCAATTTCTTCCAATTGGGCGGCATAAGGCTCTAGGATCGCGCTGACCAACCACTCTTGGCCCTCAAGCGTTAACGCCGTTTCGGCCCAGTTGATCAGTGCATCCCATGTGGTCACACCGGCACCCAACCGAGTGATAATCCGCACCAAATCATCTGCCAACCCAGCGTCGCGCACCTGTTGGCGGGGGTGGTCGGTGCGCCACGTCGCAACCTTTGCTGACATGATCTGCGCCAGTGTCAGGACCAATGCCCACGCCTCTGGGTCTGGGTCATTTTGCGCGCGCACGGAGGCCAAGGCGGTCTCTCGCGCGCTGATCCATGCGTTGATCAACTTGGGGTGCGTCATCAAAAACGGCGCCATGCCGAGGCCGGTCGAATTGCCGATCCCGAGGCCCCGGGCAATATCGGGATCAAGGGTCGCAGCTTTGGTGCCCTGTGCCGCCGCCCGTGCGCGGGCCATATGTTGGACCAGTTCCGTCACGGCCCAGCGGATCAAATAGACGGTCAGCATCTCGGCCTGGAACGGCGCGGCAACTTCCGCCCGGGTAGAGATCGTGTCGTAGTCCGCAGCCCCAAACTTGCCGGAGCCATAGACGGCTGTCGTGCGCATCAAATAGCCCACTTCGCCCAATTCATCCGTGTCAGGCTGGTGCCCCCCGGCAAGGGCACTGACCACCTTTTCCCACAGCCTGACGGAGCGGTTGGCCCGGCTCAACGTCAATTCGGTTTCCGAAATGCGGCCCGCCTCTTGGACAGGCACATTTGCCGCAAGCCGCGCCAGATCAGCGGCATCAGGCACCCCGTCAAACAACGTGAACGTCGCATCCCAAGCCGTTGCAATCACACGGTCCGAGCGAAGCTCATCCGGCAAATCATGAAAAAATGCGACCAACGAATATGTCCGCGCACCCGTCTGCGCACGCAAAACCGCGTGCCCCACACCCTGCGCATCCACCTGCCAATCGGCGATGGCAAACTGCCAATCGTCGCGCACCGCGCGCGCCGTCAGTTGCCGCATGAATGAAAGGGGCGAGGCATGAAAACACCCCATCCGCTCTAGCCGCATCACCTTGCTTGGCGAGCGTAGGCCGGACATCGCACCGGCCAGCGGAGGGGATACGCGCTTAGCCATCCACCGGTCCAAAGCTGGTCTCGTAGAACCGCGCCCAGTTGCCGCCCATCAGGCCCGCGACCTCGCCTGCGTCAAATCCGGCGGCAGCCAAACCCTCTGCAAGGCCCGGAAAATCGCGGTTATCACGGAACCAGTCGGGCTGCGGCGGAAAGCCCGGCGCAGATGCGGACCCTTCACCGTAATCGATTTCCTTGGTCCAGCGCCCCACCCGCATCCATTCCACAATGCTATCGGGCTGGTCTTGGCACAGGTCCGACCCAATCCCGAGGCAATGGGCGCCGTACTTATCAGCGGTTCGCGCGATCATCTCACAAAAATCCGCCCGCGAACAATCCGTCCCGCCTTTCAAATGGTGCGGATAGAGCGAAAAGCCCAGCATCCCACCATGATCCCCTTTGGGCCCCAAAACCGCGTCCAAAACGGCGTCGGATTTGTTGCGCCGCGCGGCGTGCCACCAGCCCGGATTGGCGTGTGTGATCGCAATGGGACGGCTTGAATGGTCCGCCGCCTCAATCGTCGAGCGATCGGCAGAGTGGCTCATATCAACCACAAGGCCCACACGGTTCATCTCGGTCACGACCTGACGTCCCATGCGCGTCAGCCCCGTGTCATCTTCCTCATAACATCCGGTCGCGAGCAGCGATTGGTTGTTATACGTCAGCTGCATGAACCGCAGGCCAAGCTGGTGCAGGATTTCGACTAGGCCGATGTCATCCTCCATCGGGCTAGGGTTTTGCGCCCCAAAAAAGATCGCCGTGCGCCCAGTAGCCTCAGCCGTTTTGAGGTCAGCCGCCGTGCGACCGGGAAAAATCAGCTCTGGAAAGCGTTCGAACCAGCGGTTCCACTGCTCTAGGTTCGCAACGGTTTCGCGAAACGTCTCGTGGTAGGCCACTGTCACGTGAACGCCCGTCAGCCCGCCTTGATGCATCTGTTCAAAGACGGTCTGAGACCAATTGCAGTACTGTAAGTTGTCTATGCGCATAACGCCTCCCGCCTCGCTTGTCCCTTACGCGATGCGATTCCGTCAATTCGTGATTGCATCGAGGGGATCGTTTTTGCGCATTTCGGCGCATCTGGCTTATCGAAGTCCAAAAATTGGCCTTATCGAACCGCCCCAAGGTCAAGCACGCTTGACCATACCCGCGCGGCGTGATCCACCCATTTTATGATCCGCGCCCGCACCGATATCCCGCTTATTGGCCCCACGGCTCAGGCCGCCTTTTGGATGCTGGGCGCGATTGTGTCGTTCACCTCAATGGCGGTTGCCGGGCGCGCCGTCAGCCATGAGCTTGATACGTTTGAGATTATGCTCTTTCGGTCCATCGTGGGGATTTGCGTCGTTGTCGTGGGGGCACGGCTGTTGGGCACGTCCTACACGATCACTCACCGAACGCTGGGCCTGCACACAATCCGTAACATCGGCCATTTCGCGGGCCAAAATCTTTGGTTTTTCGCCATAACGATGGTGCCGCTGATGCAGGTCTTTGCGCTCGAATTCACGTCGCCGCTGTGGGTCGTATTGCTCGCGCCACTCATTTTGGGTGAGCGGATTACGTGGGACCGTATCGGCGTTGTGTGCCTTGGTCTGATCGGCGTGGCACTCGTCGCTCGCCCGTGGGAAGCCGCGCCGTCATGGGGTTTGGTGGCCGCAGGGCTCGCCGCCATTGGCTTTGCCGTATCGGCCCTGTTCACCCGCAGACTAACCCGCACCGAAAGCGTGACCTGCATCCTATTTTGGATGACCCTGATGCAGGCGGTCTTTGGCCTGATCTGCGCAGGTTTTGACGGGGATATTGCCCTGCCCTCCGCCACAGTGGCACCTTGGCTGGTGCTAATCGCAATAGCCGGGCTGCTGGCTCATTTGTGCATGACGCAAGCGCTGTCACGCGCACCCGCCTCTGTAGTGATGCCTTTCGACTTTGTGCGCCTGCCGGTCATCGCCTTTGTTGGCATCTGGCTCTACTCAGAGCCGTTCGATCTATGGGCGCTCTCGGGCGGGGTCATCATCTTTGCGGCCGGCTACATGAACGTCCTCACCGCCGCACGCGGTGAAAAGCAGTTAAGCCAGTCTCGGACCGGATAACCCCTCGCGTTAACCAACTTACACCCTGAGGTTGATGTATATTTGCCACCGTTGCCATACCACAAAGGCGCTACAGCCTTTTTACGCTGGGTAACGTTTGACGGTTTCAATTTAGCTCAACTAATAAGCAATGGACCAGAGCGGGGGAGCTCTGCCGCACCAACTCACGGTGCGCAACTTGGGAGAAAGACAATCATGAAACGTATCGCGCTTGCGGCCCTACTCACGACCGCTACTGCTACTTCTGCCCTCGCGGCGGGTCTGGATCGATCAAACCAGAGCATACTCCCTGTCTTTGATGATCCTGGAACTATTAACTTCTCGATTGCCCATGCGATGCCGGATGTCACAGGCTCCGATGCGCTCGGAAATAATTACGATGTAGCAGAAGACTATACGACATATACGTTTTCATACACCAATCGCTTTTCCGATAGCCTTTCGTTTTCAATAATTGGCGACCAACCATTTGGGGCTGATATCCTGTATAATGGAAATCCCGCGTCGAGCATGCTCGGCGGCGTAAAAGCAGATATCAACACAGACGCTCTGGCATTTCTTTTGCGGTATAAAATCAACAGCAATGTGTCTGTGTTTGGCGGACCCCGACTTCAGCGTGCAGGCGGTGAAATCGCACTAAATGGTCAAGCTTATGCACGCGGCTTCGCCGGGGCAGCAGGGGCGCGTGGCTTAGCGACGGCTTTAGAAACTGGAGGTGCCGCAGGTGCAGCGGTTCTTGCCGGACTGGCCAGTCAAGGTGACGTGCCAACGATCCTTGCGGGTGTTGCACTTGGCGATCCTGCCGCCGCAGGTGCGACAACAATCATCAATGGAGCTGCCGGCGGTATTTTCGCGACAGACGTTACAGCGGCAGTAGCCACCGCAACAGCAGTCAACGGCCCATCTGGAGATTTCGTTACAGATGGCGGCTACAGTGCTATTCTCGATCAGGACTGGGGCCTTGGTTACTCCATCGGCGCAGCGTATGAAATTCCTGAAATCGCTCTGCGCTTGGCTGTTTCTTACAATTCTACCGTGGAGCATGACTCAGACACCGTTGAAAACAGCTTTTCAGCAATCAGCGCCGCGGGTGTTACAACGTTTGAAACGCCACAATCTGTCAATGTAGACTTTCAAACAGGCATCAATGAAAAAACGTTGCTGCTTGCGAGCTACCGCTGGAGCAACTGGGGTGACTTCGATGTCATCCCACCCGATCTGGGAAGCGATCTCGCTAACCTTGATGACGGGCACCGTTGGACCCTCGGACTTGCCCGTCGGTTCAGCGAAGACCTCGTCGGGCTTGCATCGCTAACATACGAAAAA
>Ga0228670_1001248_pt1 | contig 11521 bp, 15 predicted proteins | sample 85DmetaG_FD_182785 | JGI IMG/M metagenome (GOLD analysis project Ga0228670, IMG submission 182785) | Seawater microbial communities from Monterey Bay, California, United States - 85D | ecosystem: Environmental > Aquatic > Marine > Coastal | place: USA: California | collected 2016-10-13
TTACACAGGATATTAGTGAGTACCGATCTAAACATTAAGCTACTAGGTTGGCAACAAAGTGTCTGGGATAGTAAAGCTAGATTTAAAGTAGTAGCAGCAGGTAGACGTACAGGTAAGTCTCGTCTAGCTGCATACCTACTAATCTTTTACGGCCTACAGGTTAAAGCTGGTCATGTGTTCTATGTAGCACCTACACAAGGACAGGCCAGAGATATTATGTGGCAAGCATTACTTGAGGTAGGACACCCAGTAATCAAAAGCAGTCACATTAATAACTTACAGATTACACTTATCAATGGTGCAACTATATCATTGAAAGGTGCTGACAGACCAGAGACTATGCGTGGTGTGTCATTAAAGTATCTAGTAATGGATGAGTACGCGGATATGAAGCCTGAAGTTTGGGAACAAATCCTAAGACCTGCTCTTGCTGACCAAAAAGGTGGTGCTTTGTTTATTGGTACACCTATGGGGCGCAACCACTTCTACGAACTGTATACCTATGCAGGTTTGGAAGAAGATGAGACATACGAAGCATGGCATTTTACTTCATACGATAATCCGTTACTAGACCCAGCAGAAATAGATGTAGCTAAAAAGTCTATGTCTAGCTATGCATTTAGACAAGAGTTTATGGCTTCCTTTGAAGCACAAGGCTCAGATATCTTTAAAGAAGAATGGATCAAGGTTAGTAGCGAGGAGCCTGACATTGGCAACTACTACCTAGCTATTGATATGGCTGGCTTTGAAGATGCTAATAAGAGAAAGAAAAAGAGCAGACTCGATAACACATCCATAGCTTGTGTAAAAGTAAATGAACATGGTTGGTTTGTAGATAACATTATCTATGGCCGTTGGACATTTGAGGAAACAGCAAGAAAGATATTTGAAGCAGTAGACCACTATCAACCTGCTGCGGTAGGTATTGAGAAAGGTATCTCAAAGCAAGCAATCATGTCACCACTAAGCGATATGATGAAGCAACGTCAAAAGTTTTTTCGTATAGAAGAACTAACACACGGCAACAAGAAAAAGACTGACCGTATTGTAGCTGCTTTACAAGGTCGTTTTGAACATGGAGCTATTACTATTAACGAAGGTGAATGGAATACAGAGTTTTTAGATGAGCTATTTCAATTCCCCAACCCACAAGTACATGATGACTTAATTGATGCACTAGCTTACATAGATCAACTAGCAAATGTTTCGTACTACTATGATTATGAAGAAGATACCTTCGACTTACTAGACCCAATAGCAGGATACTAATTTTATGAATGACGATGATATGATTCACGGCCAGACCTTAGAGTCTTGGGTAATTAACAAGTGTGACCAATGGCGTGACCACTATGAGAGCAACTACGCGGAGATACATGATGAGTACTATCGTATCTGGCGTGGTATCTGGGACAAGTCAGACACTATGCGTGACTCTGAGCGTTCTCGCCTTATCTCTCCTGCTACACAGCAAGCAGTAGAAAGCTCTGTTGCAGAGATTGAAGAAGCTACGTTTGGTCGTGGTAAGTTCTTTGATATTAAGGATGACCTACAAGATCCAAATCCACAGGACATTGGCTTTCTACGCAATCAATTAGACGAGGACATGCACTTTGCTAAGACACGTTCTTCGGTAGCTGAGTGTCTTATTAATGCTGCTGTATTTGGTACAGGTATTGCAGAGCTAGTCTTAGAGGAAGTGGTAGACCTCAAGGCGGCTACTCAACCTGCTCCTGAGACAGACATGATGGCAGTGGGTGTTATGGAATCTGAAAGGTTCCTAGTTAAGTTAGACCCAATCATGCCTCAGAACTTCTTAATCGATCCTCTAGCTACTAACATTGAAGATGCAGTGGGTGTAGCCATCGATAAGATGGTTCCTTACCATCAAGTTAAGCAAGGTATTGATAATGGTATTTACTTGGACGTAGAGGTAGAGAAGGACGTATACGACCCAGAGCTAGAAGATGCCAGTAAGATTACTACGTTATTTAATGATGACATGGTACGCCTAACTAAGTATTACGGCCTAGTACCTACAGAATTACTAAGCAATATTACTGAAGATGATGAAGTAGAAGACATTATCCCAGTGGACAAAGACCAAAGTTACACTGAGGTAATTATGGTTATTGCTAATGGTTCTACAATCCTAAAGATTGAGAACAATCCTTACATGAAGAAAGACCGACCAGTGGTTGCTTTCTCTTGGGACTTAGTACCATTTAAATTCTGGGGTCGTGGCATCTGTGAGAAAGCGTATAACAGCCAGAAAGCATTAGACACTGAGCTACGCGCACGTATTGATGCTTTGGCTCTTACAGTGCATCCTATGATGGCTGTGGATGCCTCACGTATGCCTCGTGGAGCTAAGTTAGATATACGAGCTGGTAAGACTATTCTTACTAATGGTAATCCTGCTGAAATCTTGCAGCCATTTAAGTTTGGTCAACTAGATCAAGTGTCCTTTGCTCAGGCAGGTCAGCTACAATCTATGGTGCAGCAAGCTACTGGTGCTATTGATAGTGCTGGCATACCTGCATCTATTAATGGTGAAGGCACAGCAGCAGGTACGTCAATGGCTTTAGGTGCAATCATTAAACGCCACAAGCGTACGTTGATTAACTTCCAAGAGAACTTCCTAATACCTTTCGTAGAGAAGGCAGCTTGTCGTTACATGCAGTTTGCTCCAGAACTATACCCAGTTAAAGACTACAAGTTTGTAGCTACCAGCTCTCTAGGCATTGTTGCTCGTGAGTACGAAGTAACACAGCTAGTACAACTACTACAAACTATGTCTCCTGAGTCACCAATGTACCCAATGTTAGTAGAGTCTATTGTGGATAACATGGGCTTGTCTAATCGTGAGCAAATTATCGCCCAGTTGAGACAAGTTAATCAGCCTAATCCTGAGCAGCAACAAGCGCAGCAAATGGCACAGCAGCTACAGATGGCTACAGCACAGGCTCAACTAGAGGCTATTCAAGCAACTACCCAAGAAACAATGTCTCGTATTCAGCAGAATCAAGTTGAGACTCAGTTGTTACCAGTAGAAGAAGAAACTAAGCGTATAGCAGCTATGGCTAAGACTATGGGTATGGATGACTTTGAAAAGCTAGTTGAATACGCAAAGCTAGAGCTAAAAGAAAAAGAGCTTGACACTAAAGAAGACATTGTACGTCTACAGATGTCTAGTCAAAAATAAACCTTGACAAAAGGTGTACAATAGTGTATAATAGAGGTATGTCCTATACATTAATATAACAAGGAATAAAAATGATAGACAAAGAAGTAGAAAACTATTACGAAGCCTACTTTGATTTGTTTATGCAAGCAGGTTGGCAGCAGTTTATGTCTGATGTCCAAGCCGCTTCAGATTCAATTCAATTACTTGCAATCCAAGATGCTAAAGAGTTACACCTAGCTCAAGGACAAATGCAAGTTTTTCAACGCCTCCTAAACTGGCAGGATTCCATAACTAATACTTATGATTCCGTAGTAGCAGAGGCAGAGCAAGAGGAGTTAGATGCGTAAGCTATTTGACTTCAAATGCAAAAATGACCACATAACAGAACATTTCACTGAATCCGACCAAGAACAAGTGTTATGTCCTGAATGTGGTCACACATCAACGCGGATAATCTCTGGTACTTCTTTTAAGTTAGACCAATCCTTTGCAGGAGAGTCTATCAAATGGGCAAGAAGACACGAGAGAGCCGCTAAAAACCACTAACTAATTCCACAATACTTTTATAAGTACGGAGAAATCATTAAATGGCTAAGATTATTGATCCTCTTGATAATCAACAAGAGTTAAATCTACAAGAAGACGAAGAACTTGTCAACTTATTTGACACAGATACACCAAAAGAAACAAAAGTCGCTGAGAGTCCTCAGACAACGACTGAAGAAACTAAAACCGAAGAAAGCAGTGTTCCTGATAAATATCAAGGTAAGTCTATCGAGGAGATTGTGCAGATGCACCAAGAAGCTGAAAAGCTGGTTGGTCGTCAGAGTTCTGAGGTTGGTGAGCTTCGTAAAATCGTAGATGACTTTATCAAGACAAAGGCAGACGAAACTAAGCAACCAGAAGTCCCAGATAATTCGTCAGTAGACGATTTAGACTTTTTTGAAAATCCTAATGAAGCAGTAAGTAAGGCTGTATCCAACAGTTCTGAAATGAAGCAGATGAAGGAGCTACTTGCTAAAACAAAACAGCAAGAAGTTCTAGCACAGCTTCAGAGCCAACATCCTGACTATGTAGACGTTATCCAAGACGATGAGTTTGCTAACTGGGTGAAGGCATCTGATGTAAGGATAGAGCTACTACAACGAGCTGATAAATACGATCTTAATGCTGCTAACGAGCTGCTAACCAACTGGAAGCAGATTAAAGGCGTTAAACAAGTTACGCAACAAGATCGTAAGCAACAGATCAAAGCAGCTTCTACAGGTGGTAAAGGTTCTGGCGAGCCTACCTCAAGAAAGATTTATAAACGTACTGACATAGTTCAACTAATGATAAGTGACCCAGAACGCTATAAAGCTAATGTCGATGAATTTGACAGAGCTTATAGAGAAGGTCGCGTTAAATAATCTAACTTATAAAGGTATATAAAAAATGGCAGGTTTAGGTAATTCAAATCACGTCACACCAACCAATGTGGATGCTTTTGTCCCAGAGATTTGGTCAGACGAAATCGCAGCAGCTTACAAGTCTAATCTTGTAATTGCTAACTTAGTAAAGAAAATGAGTCATGTTGGCAAGAAAGGTGATACACTTCACATTCCTAAGCCAGTACGTGGTTCAGCTACTGCTAAGGCAGAAAACACTCAAGTAAACCTAATCGTTGGTGCTGATACAGACTTTACAGTTTCTATCGACAAGCACTACGAGTACTCACGTTTAATTGAGGACATCACTGACGTTCAAGCTCTACCATCACTACGTTCTTTCTACACAGAAGACGCTGGTTATGCTCTAGCTCGTCAGATTGATTCTGACTTAGGTAATCTAGGTAACTCACTATCTGGTCGTTACTACATGGACGCTGGTGCTACAGGTGCGTTGACAGCTTATGCTGCTGACACAGTTTTAGCTGCTGACGTGTTCACTGATGTAGGCTTCCGTACTGCAATCCAACTACTTGATGACGCAGACGTACCTATGGACAATCGTTTCATGGTTGTTCCTCCTTCAGTTAAGAAGGACATTCTAGGTATTGACCGTTTCAACAGTTCTGACTTCGTTAATGGTCGTCCAGTAGAGAATGGTCTAATTGGCGAAATCTACGGTGTTAAAATCTATGTATCTACTAACCTACCTGAAGTCGAAAGTGCTGCTGAAAACGGTGCTAACGGTCGTGTAGTTGGTGGTATTCTAGGCCACCGTGATGCGTTTATCCTTGCAGAGCAAATGGGTGTACGTGTTCAGACACAATACAAGCAAGAGTTCTTAGGTGACTTGATGACTGCTGATACAATCTATGGAGTTGCAGAACTTCGTGATGGTGCAGCTTTACAACTGGTCTTCGCTTCTGACGCTACTCCAGCATTAGCAGCACCGTAAGACAATTTGTAAGTAATATGAGGAGAGGTGGGAAACTGCCTCTCTTTTACTAAGGAAATTATTTACATGAGTCCTAAGAATGAGATAGACCCAGTAGAGTATGGGAAGCTACTTAGTAAAGTAGAATCATTAGAAGAAAAGGTAGGCTCAATGGAGCTTGACCTAAAAGAATTATTAGAACTAGCCAATCGGTCGCGTGGCGCATTTTGGGTAGGTCTTAGTTTAGCATCGTTTATGGGTGCTTTGGCCACTATATTATTTAAACGATTTTTGGGGTAGTGCATGGCAATATATCGAGGTGATGGTGGAGCAGGTGATGCAACCACTGACATTACAATCAATGCTGTAACTGCAAAAGCATCTGAAGCCGCTACTTCCGCTACCAATGCTGCAAACTCAGCTACTAGCGCATCAACATCAGCGAGTAACGCAGCAACTTCAGCAACAAACGCAGCTAACAGTGCGACAAGCGCAGGTACATCAGCTACCAGTGCAAGCACTAGCGCGACTAATGCTAGTACATCAGCGTCAACTGCTAGTACAGCAGCAACTGATGCACAGACAGCTCAGACAGCAGCAGAGCTAGCAGAGACTAACGCTGAAACTGCTGAAACTAATGCTGCAACATCAGCAACTAATGCTGCCACTTCAGAAACCAATGCAGCTAGTTCTGCAAGTAGTGCATCTACATCTGCTTCTACAGCTACTACACAAGCAAGCAACGCAGCTACTAGTGCTACCAACGCTGCTACTTCAGCCACTAATGCTGCTACTAGTGCATCAGCAGCCAGTACGTCAGAAACTAATGCTGCTAATAGTGCCAGTGCAGCAAGTACTAGTGAGACTAATGCAGCCAGTTCAGCTAGTGCTGCCGCAGCTAGTGCAGTAACTGCTGCTAGTTTTACTCCAGACCAAACAGGTAACTCAGGAAAGTATTTAACTACAGATGGCAGTGTTACTTCTTGGGGTGTTGTTAGTGCAGGTGCTACAGGTGGTGGTGATGACAGGGTGTTTTGGGAAAATGACCAGACAGTAGATACAAACTACACTATTACTACAGGCCAGAACGCTATGACTGCTGGCCCAATTACTGTATCAAGTGGTGTTAGTGTTACAGTTCCTTCTGGCTCAACTTGGATTATTGTATAATGGCTCTTAAATTATTTAACGACAGTGGTGTTGCTAAACTTCAAGCTAAAGATGGTGAAGAAAGTATCACAGCTACAGCAGATGGTGCTGTAAAACTTTACCATGATAATGCAGAAAAGTTAGCAACTACTTCAACAGGTGTGGATGTAACAGGTACAGTAACTACTGATGGTTTGGCTGTTAATACCGGTGCCGTTGGCGGTACAGCAGGTAACGAAAAAGACTTTGCATTATTTGAATGTGGTGCTTCTGACGTACGCCTTCGTGACATTCGTCATACAGATGGGGCAACATGGACAACAACAGAAACAAGACTTCACTATTCTGTTGATGATAACCCAAATAAGCAGATGTGGCTTTCTTTTTACAACCCAAATAGTGATACTTCTAATAACGTCATACGCTTTGGTGAAGGTGACAATGATGAATGGGTACGCATAGAAAATGGCATAGTTAATGTTCTTGGCGGCACTATTGAGTTGAATGGTAATGAAATTAACGGCGTCCAAGTTACTATTGCTGATAATGCTTTTGCCACAATCACCCCAACAGGTCGTTATGGCGGTTATCTGTCTATATCTGCACAAACGCATGGTGTATTTCCACAGCATCCATATTCTGCCTTTCTTTTTTCGGACTTTGGTAATTCTCCTTTTAGTTCGGCTATAAATACTGGGGTTAATTTTAATATAAGCACTGCTGGCCCACCTACAGGGACGACTGGGACGGATGGAAAGGTGACTTTGTTTCTTGGCGGAACATCTGGAACATATTATTTGGAAAACAGAGTAGGTTCTTCAAACACATTCCAAATAACATTAATATAAGAGGTTAAAATGTCAGCACAATACACAGCACAACAAATTGAAGGCGTCAATAACGGATGGTATGTCTTTCACAACGAAACAGGCAAAAGACATATTGTTTTCTGTAATGAAAATGAAAACACAGCAGAAGATGCCGTAGCACTGCTGACAGAAGAACCTAATGAAGACGTAGGTGTATAAATGGCAATAACATTAGATGGTACTAATGGTGTAACAACACCTGACTTAACAGTAGATACAGATACGCTTACTGTAGACACTACTAATAATCGTGTTGGTATTGGTACTAGTAGTCCTAGTGCCGTTTTAGAAGTTGCAAAAGACGCAGACCCATCAATTAGGCTAAACGATATAGCTAACTGGGCAGTAGACCTACACAACTATGGTTCAGTTGGTGCATTTGCTATTGATAATGGCGGCACAGAACGTCTGCGTATTGACAGCAGTGGTCGTGTAGGTATTGGTACGACTTCGCCGTCTGCTAAACTTCATTTGCAGGGGGCGAGTGCTTCGGCAGTAAACACCGACTTTATTTATAGAACATCTGGCGATAATACAAATAATTATCAAATTGTTGGTTTATATAATGCGTCAGGTGCTACTTCTGGCTCTTTTCCAAATCAATCAGTTGGTTTTTCATCTGAGGTAAACGGTGGTTTTGGAGTTTCTGGTGGATTTGTACTTAACACAGATGTAAATGGTGGGCCGTTGATATTTGGCACAAGTAACACAGAACGAATGCGTATTGACAGCAGCGGTAACTTGCTGGTGGGGCGAACAGCAAACACAGACAATGCTACGTTTTGCGTTGACCAAGATGCGTCAGGTGGAAATATTGGCATAAGCACCATTACAACAAATACAAGCACACGTTTCCATCATTTGTTTAGAAATGGTAATGGTCAGGTTGGTGCTATTTCTACATCAGGTTCAGCAACTACCTATGCAACATCATCTGACTACCGCTTGAAGGAAAACGTTACTAACATCACTGACGCAACTGCACGACTTAAGCAACTCAACCCTGTTCGTTTTAACTTTATTGCAAATGCGGATATTACCGTTGATGGTTTTCTTGCCCACGAGGTTCAGGACATTGTACCAGAAGCTATTACAGGCACACACAATGAGGTAGATGACGATGGCAATCCTATCTATCAGGGCATTGACCAAAGCAAATTAGTGCCGTTGCTGGTAAAAGCAATGCAAGAACAACAAACTATAATAGATGATTTACAAGCACGTATTACAGCATTAGAGGCAGGTGTATAAATGAGTACAGTTAAATCAAGTAGTGAAGACCTAACCTTAAATGCAGATGGTGCAGGTAACGATGTAGTAATTCAAAGTAATGGAACTACTACAGCTACTTTTACTGCTTTTGGTTTAAATACAACAACAGTAGACTTAGGTAATTGGACAATAACAGAATCAGCAGGCGTATTGTACTTTGCCACTAGTGGTACTAACAAGATGAAGTTAGATGCTTCAGGTAATCTAACAGTGGTAGGTGATGTAACAGCTTATGGAACTATATAATGGCATTACAATCTTCTGGTGCTATATCGTTAGGTGATGTAGAAGGTGAGTTTGGTGGTACTGCTCCAACTAGCCTATCTGAGTATTACTCTGCTGCTGCTGGGGTACCTGCAAGTGGCGAGATAAGCCTTACTGACTTTTATGGTACTAGTAATCGAGTAGCTATTAACATTACACTGGGTAATACCTCTAACTATAATCTGTACGATAATCGTGGTGGTACTTATGTTGCAGGTAGTTCTGACATAACACTAACAATTAGTGGTACTGTTTCAGCAACTAGTACAGCTACCGCAGCATTAAGAACAGGAACTTTTGCATCTGGCGATACTGTAACTATTATTAACAATGGTGCAGTTAGAGCCTTTGGCGGTAATGGAGGTGCTGGAGGTTCAACTTCTGCTGGTGCGGCAGGTGCTGCTGGTGGACATGCTATTGATTTAGGTTTTGCAACCACACTGACTAACAACAACCTTATTCAAGGTGGTGGTGGAGGAGGCGGTGGTGGTGGCTCTTGGAATTATAGTGAAAGTCAGCCAAAAGGCTCGCCAATTCCACGCTCTTATGGCGGCGGCGGTGGCGGTGGTGGCTCTGGTGTAGGTCTTGGTGGTGCTGGTGGTTATGGTTTTACAGGTAGTGGTGCTGCTGGCGCAACAGGTGGGGCTGATACTGGCGGTGCTGGTGGTGGCGGTGCGTCTGCTGCTGGTGATGGTGGAGCAGGTGGTAATCGTGGTGTAGCTGGTGCAAATGGAGCAGCCCAAACATACGCAGGTGGTACAGGTGGTGCTGCTGGTAAGGCTGTTTTACCTAATGGTAATACGCTAACATTAACAAACAATGGTTCGATATTTGGAGCAACAGCGTGATATTATTTAGAGTATTTATAGAAAACAAAACAGTAATCAATAGAGTTTACTGGGCAGAAAGCGCAACAGAACAAGAATTAGCTGATAGGCTGTCTGAAATTACTGACGTATTTACTAGTGAGGCTTTTCCATATCCACCAGCAATCTTAGGTAAAGATTTATATGATAACGTATCTACGTTGCATCAATGCTCACCAGATAATAACAGTGCAGTTGCATCTAAGGTACAAGGTAATCTATTACTAGACAAAGACTTTATTCGTTATATCTATGACTTAGATACTAACACTAAGACTTACGAGATATTCTATAAGGATGATGCAGCATATTCTATGCAGCCTTTAGGTGCTGGTCTTACTGTTTATCGTATCTCTGATATGTTTGATGCAGATATGAATAACTTAGGTAAGCAATCTGTATATGTTCAAGGCAGTAACGTAGATGTGTTTGCTTGGGCTAACAGTCTTAATCCTAACATAGTAATGCCTATCTCTGTAGATAAAGAGTTACACCCAGACGATAGTTATCGTTTTGAGTTTAATACTAATAGAGAGTTAGTATCAGTACAGTTGTTTGCACACCTTACTAGAACAATGGTATGGAACGCAGCAGGTACAGAAACTTATGTTGAGTATACTGCTGATTATGCTGATGAGCTAACTAACTTAGCAGATACAGAGATTGTTGTTGCTCGTTACGACCAGTTTGGTAGTCGTATATGTAGTGACCCAAATAGATAATGAAGGATTGGGGTATAGGTTCTACTCATGTAATTACTAGGTTAGGTAATAACATGATTAAAAGATGGGGTATATGGACACCATACTTCACTATACTACTTAGTAAGATATACCCAATAGAACAGATATACCATAACCACGAAGGTAACTTTGTATCTTTCTTACTAAAAGGTAGTTACTGGGAAGACGTAGAAGTAGCAGGACTTGTTACTACTAGGCACTCTAAGTTTATTAATGTAGTAAGGAGTGACGAGTACCATAGAGTACATTGTGATGAGCCTGTTTGGACATTACTCTTTATGGGTAAGAAGCAACAAGACGTTACAGCTAAGTGGCGAGATAAAGTTTATCCTTACACTAGACTGACAAAGAGATATAAATAATGGCAGCTAAAAAGAAAGATTCACGATTAACTAACGCAGGTGTAGCAGGCTACAACAAACCTAAGCGTACACCTAATCACCCAAAGAAGTCTCATGTAGTAGTAGCTAAAGAAGGCGACAAGGTTAAGACCATTCGTTTTGGTGAGCAAGGAGCTAGTACAGCAGGTAAAGCCAAAAGTGGTGAGTCTGACCGCATGAAGGCTAAACGTAAATCATTCAAGGCAAGACACGCAAAGAACATAGCTAAAGGTAAGATGTCTGCTGCTTACTGGGCTGACAAAGTTAAATGGTAATACTTTACATTACCTCCAAAATATGGTATAATATTCTATGACTTACTTAGAAGTAGTAAACAATATATTAAAACGGTTAAGAGAACGAACGGTAGCTACGGTTAATGAGTCTACTTACTCATCCTTAATTGCTGTACTTGTTAATGACGCTAAGG
>Ga0228670_1001252_pt1 | contig 11499 bp, 14 predicted proteins | sample 85DmetaG_FD_182785 | JGI IMG/M metagenome (GOLD analysis project Ga0228670, IMG submission 182785) | Seawater microbial communities from Monterey Bay, California, United States - 85D | ecosystem: Environmental > Aquatic > Marine > Coastal | place: USA: California | collected 2016-10-13
CGCAACAAACGGGCCTACGAAAAATATGACAGCCTCGCGCATTTGCTCACCCCAGAAGAGGCCGAACAGGCCGAGGTCTTGGGGAAGGCAATGCGCTTTGGGGCGATGTTCTCGGCGCTTGATCCGACGTTGATGGCGACGTTGGAATGGGCCCCCAAAAAGCGGCAAATCACACTGGGTCTGCCCGCAGGTGAAGGGGAGGTCCTGTTCGGAGAGGTCGCACAGGCGCGCTTTGCCTCGCTCGAAAGCAGCCTTGGGGCCACGTCCAAGGTTCGTGTCGCGCGCAGCTAAGCGGCTTGCCCCCGGGCGTTGGCTTGGCTAAGGCAAGAGGGCACTTTTCCGGAGACTTTCCATGCGCCTGAGCCGTTATTTCCTGCCCGTTCTCAAAGAAACGCCGTCCGAGGCGCAGATTGTCAGCCACCGCTACATGCTGCGAGCGGGCATGATCAAGCAGGCGCAGGCCGGCATCTATTCTTGGTTGCCGCTAGGATTTAAGGTGCTCAAACGGATTGAGCAGATCGTCCACGAAGAGCAGGAACGCGCAGGTCATATCCCACTGCTGATGCCGACGCTGCAATCGGCGGATCTGTGGCGCGAAAGCGGGCGGTATGATGATTACGGCGAAGAGATGCTGCGCATCACCGACCGCCATGGCCGTGATATGCTGTACGGCCCCACGAACGAAGAGTTGGTCACCGATATCTTCCGCAGCCATGTGTCCAGCTACAAGGACTTGCCGCTGACGCTGTACCACATCCAATGGAAATTCCGCGATGAGGTTCGGCCTCGCTTCGGCGTGATGCGCGGGCGTGAGTTCTTGATGAAAGACGGCTACAACTTTGATCTGACAAAGGAAGCGGCACTGCACGCCTACAACCGCCACCTTGTCAGCTACCTGCGCACCTATGAACGGATGGGCCTTCAGGCGATCCCGATGCGTGCGGACAGTGGCCCAATTGGCGGCGATGATACGCATGAATTCCTTGTGCTGGCTGACACTGGCGAAAGCGAAGTGTTCTACGATTCCGCTGTCACGGACCTGACATTTGGCGATCGTGCGATTGACTACGACAGTGTTGAAGAATGCGCGGGCATCATGCGTGAATTCACCGAGAAATACGCCCGCACCGATGAAACCCACGATGAGGCGAAATTCAACGAAATCCCCGAGGAGCGTCGTCGCGTCGCGCGTGGTATCGAAGTGGGCCAGATTTTCTATTTCGGGACCAAGTACTCTGAGGCAATGGGTGCCACGGTTCAAGGTCCCGATGGGAAGCCGACGCCAGTTCACATGGGCTCGCACGGGATCGGTGTGAGCCGCCTTCTGGGCGCAATTATCGAGGCCAGCCACGACGAAAAAGGCATCATTTGGCCCGAGGGTGTGACGCCTTTCCATGTTGGTATCGTGAACCTAAAGCAAGGTGATGCCGAGGCTGATGGCGCATGTGAAGGGCTTGAAACCGCTCTGATCAACGCAGGTCTTGATCCGCTGTACGATGACCGCAAAGAGCGGGCCGGTGGCAAGTTCGCGACCATGGATCTGATCGGTCTGCCATGGCGGATCACCGTGGGTCCACGGGGCCTGAAGAACGGTGTGGTTGAGCTCACCTCCCGTCGGACGGGTGAAAGCGAAGAGATGGCCCCCGAAGCTGCGGTCGCCAAGCTGGTTGAGATTTACGCAAAGCATCTCTGAGGGGCTGGCCCCTCAGTTCACAAAAATGAAAAACCCGCCTCAGCTGATGCTTTGGCGGGTTTTTTGATAGGGGAGTGATCGGATCAGCGTGGCTTTTTACTGCGCCATCGCCTCCGCCCGCTCAATCGCGGGCTTGATCGTGTCTTCCATGATGCTGCGTGTGATTGGTCCCGCCCAACGCAGGACGACGGTGCCGTCGCCCGCGATCACGTAGGTCTCGGGCACTCCGTACAGGCCCCAATTGATCCCCATCCGACCGGTTGCATCGGCCACGTGGGCGGTAAATGGGTCACCAAGCTCCGCAAGGAAGTCGAGGCCATCAGCCGCCTCGTCCTTGTAGTTGATCCCGTAGACGGGCAGTTGCTCAGACAATTCTTTGATCATCGGGTGCTCAGCGCGGCAAGGCACGCACCAAGAGGCCCAGAAGTTGACCAATGTCACATCACCGCCGCGCAGGGTGGCATCGTCGAATGAGGCCAGTCCGGGCAACTCAACGCCTGCAATTGCGGGTGCTTGGCGGCCTTCGATGGTTGAGGGCAGGGCGTCGGGATTGTCGCGAAACAACCCTGGGCCAAAGAAAGCACCGATCAGGGCGGCAAATAGCCCAACAGGGATCATCGCGACCCAATTAACAGATTTCCGCTTGTCCGGGGTGGGGGTCTCACTCACCTTTGCGCGCCTTTTCTTCCTGCTGAAGCCGTTGCTTGATCTTACGGCCCTTCCACAGGGATTGCCCAATCAAAAGCGCGAGAAGACCTAGGCTGACACCATAGGCGAGGCCAACTTCTGTCGCGTATTTTCCAAGGTCTGGCAGAATGCGTGCGATGATCATGCGGCCATGCTCCGGGCATCAAGGGCGTGCAGGCGGCGACGGCGGATTTCCATCCGCGTGCGGTAGAGGACCAGTGTCACGAACAGGCACACAAAGCCCGCCATGGATATGACTGCCGGATACCAAAACACGTTTGATATGTTCTGCTCCTTATCCATTGAGAAGGTCGCCCCTTGGTGCAGGCCTTGGTTCCAGAACAGGACAGCGTAGCGCGACAACAGGGCAAAGACGGAGCCGACAAGGCAAAGCACCGAGGTCAAGTCGGCGGCGGCGTCGGGGTTTTCGATCGCCTCCCACAGGGCCATGTAGCCGATATAAAACAGAAAAAGGATCAAGAACGACGTCAGGCGCGGGTCCCATTCCCAGTAGGTGCCCCACATAGGCTTGCCCCAAATCGCACCCGTAAACAGGGCAATCAGTGTCATGACCATGCCGATGGGGGCTGCGGCGCGGGCGGCAAGCGCGCTGACATGGTGGCGCCGGATGATCCATATGAGTGAGCAGACCAGCATCATCAGCCACGCATTGATCGCCATTAGGGCGGCTGGCACGTGCAGGTAGATGATCTTGACCGTTGAACCTTGGCGGAAGTCATCGGGGGTGAAGAAGAAACCCCAAACGAGCCCCGTTACGATCAGCAAAGCTGACATCACAACGAGCGGCGGCAAGAGCCACGATGAGGTCGCCATAAATCGGCGCGGATTGGCGTATTCCCACAAAGACATGGGGTGAAATTATGGGGCCGGCCAAGCAGCGACAAGGGACAAAGCGGGAGGGGTGTTAGCGCAAATTGACGCGGAGGGCGGCAGCCGTTGCGAATGGCAACAACGCGACAGTGCCCAACGTGATGCCCGCAAGAAACGCAAGCGGGGTCGCCGTGGCCAGCCCATCGGCACCGCGTTTGACGACTTCAGCGCCGAAAATCAGCGTGGGAATATAGAGCGGTAAGACCAACAGCGACATGAGCAGACCGCCACGTTTGAGGCCGACGGTCAGAGCCGCCCCAAACGTACCCAGCCACGAAAGCGCGGGCGTGCCGACGAGCAGCGACAGGATCAGCCATGACATGGCCTCAACCGGTAGGCTCAGGAATAGCCCAAGCAGTGGCGAGATCGCCACGAGCGGCAGGCCAGTCGTGATCCAATGCGCGAGCGCTTTTGATACCGCGACGCCCTCCAGCGGTAGCGGGGCGGTGGCCAACAGGTCCAGCGAGCCGTCCTCCCAATCGAGGGCGAACACCCGGTCGAGTGACAAAAGACACGCTAGCAACGCGCCGAGCCAGAGAATGCCCGGTGCAATCACGCCCAAGGTGGCCGAGTTCGGGCCAACCCCAAAGGGCACCAAGACCGTCACGATCAGAAAAAACGCAAGCCCCAGCCCAAAGCCGCCGCCTGCACGGAAGGCGAGCGCGAGGTCGCGGCGCAAGAGGGCGATCATTCGAAGGCCTCCTCAAACGGGTCGTCGGTTTGGCGACCGGACAGTTTGGTAAAGGGGCTGATGTCGAGCACGCGGGCAGTGGGCAGGCCAAGGTCGATATGGGTGGCGATCAGGGCAGAGCCGCCCTGAGCCAAGTGGCCTTCGACGGCGCGGGCAAAGCGCGCAACGTTTTCGACATCGAGGCTGACGGTAGGTTCATCCATGACCCAGATGGGCCGCCCGGTGACGACCATGCGCGCAAGCGATAGGCGACGCTTTTGCCCCGCAGATAGGGCGCCGGCGCGGCGGTCGCGCAAAGTCTCAAGGTCAAAGGCTGCGATGGCGGTTTCTACAGCATGCGCACGGTCGCTTTCAAAGACGGCGGCCCAGAAGGCGAGGTTTTCCGCGACGCTCAGCTGTGCCTTGAGCCCATCGGCGTGGGCGGCATAGGCGATGGTGTCTTCGGGTGCGTTGATCTGGCCTTCTAGCGGTGGCGTTAACCCCGCAAGGCAGCGCAGCAATGTCGTTTTGCCCGCGCCGTTCGGGCCGCGCAGGATCAACGCCTCGCCTGCGGCGACTTCAAACGTCACCCCTTCGAGGATGCGCAATTGCCCGCGGCGGCAGGCCAGGTTCGTGACGGACCATTCCATGGCTCCGGTCTAACCCCCTCATGCCACGACTGAAACCCCCGTTTCATCACCGCGTTGGTCTGCGGTTATCGCTTTTGAAAACGCGACTGGGCCTCGCGCCCTTGTGGACGCCACAAAACCTCCCAAATTTGATATAAAGACATTCAAATTAGGAGGAGCCCACCATGACTGTAGTCGTTGGCAGCGATACCGCACAGACCCGCAAAACTCTGAACATTGGAGCCGCACAGATCGATTATTATTCGATCCCCGCAGCGCAGGCCGCCGGTTTGGGGGATTTCTCAAGGCTTCCGGCGGCATTGAAGGTCGTTCTGGAAAACATGCTGCGGTTCGAGGATGGCGGACGCACGGTGTCGGTTGATGACATTAAGGCGTTTGCGCAATGGGCCGTGCAAGGCGGGCAAAATCCCCGGGAAATCAACTACCGCCCGGCCCGTGTCTTGATGCAAGATTTCACCGGAGTTCCGGCCGTTGTGGACCTTGCCGCGATGCGTGACGGGATTGTGGCACTTGGCGGCGACGCGCAGCAGATCAATCCGCTGAACCCCGTGGATCTTGTGATTGACCATTCGGTGATGATCGATGAGTTCGGCAACCCGCGCGCGTTTCAGATGAATGTCGACCGCGAGTATGAGCGCAATATGGAGCGTTATACGTTCCTGAAATGGGGCCAATCGGCGTTCAACAACTTTCGCGTGGTGCCTCCCGGCACGGGGATTTGCCATCAGGTCAACCTTGAATACTTGGCCCAGACCGTTTGGTCCGATGCCGATCAAAATGGGGTGCAGATCGCCTATCCCGACACGTTGGTCGGTACCGATAGCCATACCACGATGGTCAACGGCATGGCCGTTCTGGGCTGGGGTGTCGGCGGCATTGAGGCAGAGGCCGCGATGTTAGGGCAGCCGATTTCAATGCTGATCCCCGAGGTTGTGGGCTTTGAGCTGACCGGTCAGATGATAGAGGGCACGACGGGAACGGACCTTGTTCTCAAGGTCGTTGAGATGTTGCGTGCCAAGGGGGTCGTGGGCAAGTTTGTTGAGTTCTATGGCGCGGGTTTGGACACGCTGCCCTTGGAGGATCGGGCCACGATTGCCAACATGGCCCCTGAATACGGCGCGACCTGTGGGTTCTTTCCTATCGACGCGGAAACGCTGCGCTACATGCGCACCACGGGGCGGGATGCGGACCGCATCGCATTGGTAGAGGCCTATGCAAAAGCCAACGGCCTTTGGCGCGACGCGAACTATTCGCCGATTTATACCGACACGCTGCATCTCGATATGGGCACGATCGTACCTGCGATTTCGGGGCCGAAACGGCCGCAAGATTATGTCGCGCTGACGGATGCAAAATCCGCGTTCACCCGCGAAATGGCCAAGACGTTTCAGCGCCCGATGGACAAAGAAGTCCCGGTGCAGGGAGAGAATTATTCTCTGTCATCGGGCAAGGTCGTGATCGCCTCGATCACATCCTGTACCAACACGTCGAACCCCTATGTCATGATCGGGGCGGGCCTTGTGGCGCGAAAGGCAGTGGCCTTGGGGTTGACCCGTAAGCCTTGGGTCAAAACCTCCCTCGCGCCCGGATCACAGGTGGTCAGTGCCTATCTAGAGGCGGCGGGTTTGCAAGAGGATTTGGATAAGATTGGCTTTAACCTTGTCGGCTATGGCTGCACGACCTGCATTGGGAACTCGGGACCATTACAGCCCGAAATATCGGAGGCAATTGCCGCGGGCGATCTTGTGGCGACCTCAGTCTTATCGGGAAACCGCAATTTCGAGGGGCGGATCAGCCCTGATGTACGGGCGAACTACCTCGCCTCTCCTCCGTTAGTTGTGGCTTACGCACTGGCGGGCACGATGGATATTGACCTTACAACCGAACCGTTGGGTCAAGACCCAGAGGGCCGCGATGTGTTTCTCAGGGACATTTGGCCCACACAAGCCGAGATCGCGGAATTGGTTGAGCAGACCGTCACGCGCGAGGCCTTTCAAACCAAATATGCCGACGTCTTTAAGGGAGATCAAAAGTGGCAACACGTTGAGACCACGGATCAAAAAACCTACGACTGGCCGCCCAATTCCACCTATGTCCAGAACCCGCCCTATTTTCAGGGCATGGGGATCGAACCCGGCACGATTGAGAATGTCGAAGGTGCCAAGGTATTGGCGATTTTGGGGGATATGATCACGACGGACCACATCTCACCTGCAGGTGCGTTCAAGGAAACGACGCCGGCGGGCCGCTATTTGATGGACCGTCAGGTGCCCTTGCGGGAGTTCAATTCCTATGGCTCGCGGCGGGGGAACCATGAGGTGATGATGCGTGGTACATTTGCCAACATCCGTATCAAGAATGAGATGCTGGACGGGGTCGAGGGCGGCTATACCAAGGGCCCGGATGGCACGCAGATGTCGATCTTTGATGCAGCGATGGCCTATAAATCATCGGGCACGCCGCTCGTGATTTTCGGGGGCGCGCAATACGGCGCAGGCTCTAGCCGCGACTGGGCGGCTAAGGGCACGGCCCTTTTGGGCGTGAAGGCGGTGATCGCCGAAAGCTTTGAGCGTATACACCGATCCAACCTTGTCGGCATGGGGGTGATCCCACTGGAATTCACCGGCGGAGACACGCGCAAAACGCTAGGTCTGACGGGTGAAGAGACTGTCTCGATCCACGGGCTCGATACGGTGAAACCGCTACAAGACGTGCCCTGTAGGATCACTATGGGTGATGGCTCGACCAAGGAAATCACCCTGAGATGCCGGATCGATACCGAGGTTGAGATTGAATACATCGAAAACGGCGGCGTGCTGCATTACGTGCTGCGTAACCTTGCCAAGGCGAGCTAGGCGCGCAGCCAAACCGATTAGGCCCCGCCGGATGATATGGCGGGGCTGATATGCAGGCGGCCGAGGCTAGACCGGCATATTGTCCCACATGGCGTCATCGGCTTCCTCAACCTTTGGGGCAGGCTCGCTACGGTCCTGAATCAATGCAGGCTGAAGCAGCATTTTCTGCATTTCGATCATCTGACGCGACCATAGATCAATCGTTTCAGCGGTCGGTGTGTCGGGGGCAGTCCGTGGTAGGGTGGTCATCGTGTTCCTCCTTATTGAGACCTTTGGCAACAGTATGCCCCGGATGTGTGACAGGTTCTTTGCGGTGCATCAGATGAGTGACGTTTTTCGTGCTTACCCACAGGTTGAATAATTGGAGCAGCGCTAGAGTTTGCGCGTGGGAGCAGTTGAACCGGCGCGCGTCTCGGTCCACGATGGTATCAACCTGCTGGGCGACCCCGCCCGCACCACCGGAAGACACCTAAGGAGTAATGATGGATCTTAGACAATTAGCGCCCGGCTTTTTTGCGGCACCGCAATTGGAGCCCTCAGACATGGCGGCGCTGGCCGCACAGGGCGTGACGACCGTGATTTGTAACCGTCCCGAGGTGGAGAACCCTCCGCCACTACAGGCCGCCGCGATGCAACAGGCCGCTGAGGCGGCAGGCCTTGCGTTTGTGTTCAACCCTATCACGATGGGCGCTATGACGATGGACAACGTGGAGGAGCAATCCGAGGCGATGGCCGGCAGCGAAGGTGCGGTCGTAGCCTATTGTGCGTCGGGCACACGTTCTGCGATCATGTGGGCCTTGGCGCAGGCGGGGCAAATGCCCACCGATGACATCCTCAGTGCGGCGGCCTCTGGGGGATATCAGCTGGACGGGCTGCGCGGGCAGATTGACGCGCTCGCGGCTGAGGCATTAGCGGGTTGGACGGCAAACGCTGGCACGATATGGGCGGCGCGCTTGCCGGGCCAATCCCGCAGGATGACCATGACTTTGCCCTTTGGGAAAAGCGGGTAGATGCGTTGATGATCCTCGCCTCAGGTGCAGGGCATTTTACCGTGGATGGGCTGCGCCGCGCGCTAGAAGACATGGGCGAGGCGGCCTTTGAAACCATGACTTACTATGAGCGTTGGGTCGCGGCGATCAATCAAAACCTGTTGGAGCAGGGGGTCTATTCGATCGCTGAGTTGGGCGAAAAGATGGAGGCCGTGCAGGCGCGCGGTGAGACCTACGGTGAGGCGAGCAATGCTGGATAAGGTACGGGTGCGCACTTGGGCACCGCCGGGGCATGTTCGTACCCCCAGCTACCTGCGGGGCAAAATCGGTGAGGTTGAGCGGACCTTGGGCCCATTTGGCAACCCCGAGCAGCTTGCATACGGCCTGCGGGCGGACCACTTGGCCCTGTACCGGGTGCGGTTTCGGATGGGCGATGTTTGGGGGGCAGATGCAGAGCGTCCCGAAGATGTGCTTGAGGCGGAAATCTATGCCCATTGGCTTGAGCCCGTTTGATGGCGTTGGAATTTTGAGTATTTTTGGAACAAAGGAGGGAGGGGTGCGCGATGCCACATGATCACCATGACCATGATGAATTGAGCCCGTCTGGCCATCCTTACCGTGCAGATCAAGACGGACCGCTGAGCTATTGGCAGGTCATGGAGATCGCGGTGCGGGAATTGATGATCGAAAAGGGCGTGACAACGGCGGAGGCTGTGTCGGCCCAGATTGAGGCGATGGATGCGCGCAATCCTGCGCACGGGGCCGCAGTTGTGGCGAGGGCTTGGGTTGATCCCGCGTTTCGGGCGCGGCTGTTGGCGGATGGGTCGGCGGCCTGCGCCGAGATGGGGTTCGATGTAGGGCCTATGCGTTTGATCGCGATCGAGAACACGGCGGACGTTCACAACGTGGTCGTTTGTACGCTGTGTTCTTGTTATCCGCGTAACTTGTTGGGCTTGCCGCCTGATTGGTACAAATCGCGGGCGTACCGGTCCCGCACTGTGCGTGAGCCGCGTAAAGTGTTGTCTGAGTTCGGCTTGGAGCTGCCCGCGGGAGTTACACTGCGAGTGCATGATAGTACGGCGGATATGCGGTATCTTGTGGTGCCCGCGCGGCCCGAGGGCACTGCGGATTTGAGCGAGGCTGAGCTTGCCGCGTTGGTCACGCGGGACGCTATGATTGGCGTTGGTGTGGCCAAAGCGCCCTAATCGATGCGTAGCGTCGCAAGGTAGGGGCCATAGTTTTCCCCTTGGGCAAGCACCACGCGCCGCGCCGGTGGTTCGGGCGCGGGGGGCAGTGTGACCGTTAGGGGGCGCGCGCCATCGAAGCGTTCGAGTGCGATCCAATCCGTTACGACGTGGGTGTAGGTCACGGATTTGCCTGCGTTCTCACCGGAGGTGATGTCCACGGTCTGTGACGGCGTGTAGGTCACCAGCATGATCCGAGCAGGCGGGTCGATTGGATCGTCAGCCTCTGCGCGAATGGTAATGCCGTTCGGGCCTGAAGCCACAGTCATGCGCATGGCGGGCGCGCGTTCTGTGTGGGCCGCAATCTGTTCCATGACTTGCATGGGTTTGGCGCCTGCCACGTGGTCTGTGCCGCCCACCACCATATGCGGCGTGTAGACGACGGTGCTGCCAGCAGCGCGGGCATACCCCTTTTGACGTTTGCCAAATGCGGGCTGGGCAAAGGTGTCGGGCCAGCCGATATAATCCCAATAGTCCACGTGCAAAGCCAGTGCGATCACGTCCTCATTGCGGCCCAACTCACCCAGCAGCGCATCTGCGGGTGGGCAAGAGGAGCACCCCTGCGAGGTGAAAAGCTCCACCACCACGGGATCAGCCTGAACGGCGGATAGGGGAAGAAGGGCAAGAACGCAGACCGCGAGAGTGTGACGCATCAAGATGGCTCCGATGTTTGGTAATCTTGCATATAGAGCAGCCCACGGCGCAACGCCAATCAAGCAATTGCGAGCGGTGTTAAAGCCAGCGGCGCGTGCGGGAGATATAGTCAAGCGCGGTGTCGCCAAACGTCAGATGCAAGGCGATCTCTTCGGGTTCGATGAAGCGACGTTGCAAGATGAGGGCGAGGATTGCGGGCAAGGGTAGTGTGATCAGGGCACCGTGCCAGAAAACGGCTGCGGCGGCGATGGCGACCATGCCCAGATAGATCGGGTTGCGGGTTACTTTGTATGGCCCCTCAACGATGAGGACGCGTGGGGTGTGGTGCGGCTCAATCGTTGTTTGCTTTTGGTAAAACCATGACGCGGACCAGGCGATGAGCCCTAGGCCCAGCAGAAGTAAGATGACCGAGATGAATGTGGCGACTGGCCCCGCAAAAGTAGCGAGTGGTAGCCACGAGGCAAGCGCCCACGTCAGGAGCAAACAGGCCAGCAGCCAAAGTGGCGGGAGGTCGGGAAACCCTTTCATCGTGGCCAACACGGGTTAGCGGGCTGCCACGCATGCGCAAACTGCGGCGCTGAGGTCACAAGGGGATGCAAACATTCCATTCGCTCTGGTCGCAAGCGGCAAGAGACTTGTCAACGGCGCTGCGGCTGCGAACACTTAGGTATTATTGACGGATCAGCTTTGCGCGCGGTGTATTTTAGCGTGCGGGTTGGCACAGACCGAGGCATTTGATGAAAGATAGCATGACCCAAACGCGGCCCCAATTTGTGACCCGCCATGATCAACGAGGTGTTGCAATCATCACGTTGGCGCATCCTCCGCGAAATGGGCTGGAGCCGGAGGTCATTGCTGAGGCTCAATCGGTTGTTCAGGCGGCGCTGTTAGATGCTGAGGTGCGGGCATTGGTTATAACGGGCGGGGGCACGGGTTTCGCTTCAGGCGCGGATTTGCGTGGCGCGGTGGTGCGGCCGGATCCCGCATTGTCGGCCCTGTGTCGGTTGTTGGAGGATGCGCGCAAGCCGACTGCCGCCGCGATCCATGGGGCTGCGATTGGTCCGGGACTAGAGTTGGCATTGGCTTGCCACTTTCGCGTCGCACAAGTGGATACGCAATTCTCATTCCCGGACATCGCGCTGGGCTGGTTGCCTGCGGCGGGCGGG
>Ga0228670_1001255_pt1 | contig 11485 bp, 10 predicted proteins | sample 85DmetaG_FD_182785 | JGI IMG/M metagenome (GOLD analysis project Ga0228670, IMG submission 182785) | Seawater microbial communities from Monterey Bay, California, United States - 85D | ecosystem: Environmental > Aquatic > Marine > Coastal | place: USA: California | collected 2016-10-13
GCAGTAGTTTCAGGTAAAATTGTTGCACGAGGATGCAATAATTATAGGACTTATTCTAAGGATGGCATGATCGGTAATACTTGTTCATGTCATGCGGAAATCGATGTTTTGCGAAAATGTTTGAAGCAAAACATAACGAAAAAGATAAATATGTATATTGCTCGTATATCAACAAATGGAGACATGCTTTGTTCATCTCCTTGTATTGACTGTTTTATCAAAATGAAAGAATTCAATATACGAAGCATCATTTATATTGATCATAATGGGAATACAGTGAAACGACACTTTGACGATTTTCATACCTCTCATAGGTCAAGTGGTCACAAAGCAATCAAGTCAAAACGTGTAAAATTATGTAAGTAGTTGTAAGTTGATGTAAAATTGAAAATATTAAATGTATTTTTTATGTATGCAGTAAAAACAAAGTACACCATGAACGCAGACAATCATTCTTACAAATGGCCTGATATGACCCACCCGGCTCATTCAACCGAATTTAAAAAACTGGGTCTCAAAAAGATCCTATACATGGGACCATGGGACCATATTGAACCAACTCTCCACGCAGAATTCAGAAACGTAAAGGAATTTATTTATGTAGATATACAACCAAGAGGTGAAAATGAAACATCACCTTACAACGAAAGCACATATAAACACGATTTTGTAAATGATCTTACTCAGAAATGTTTCCGTTTTGGTTATGAATTAGTGGATGAATACCCAATGGACGATGAATATGTATATACACTATTGAAAGGAAACAAACAACAGAATTGGGAATCTAAGTATCCACATATCAACCCACACGTGTTCTTATTCAAAAACAAATATACAAATCAAACGTTGAAATATTATGTATCTACTAACTTTCTTTATAACATGAGTCCTGAACTTCGTAATGATATGTGTAATGCTGACGGATTGATTTTGAGCGGTTATTTTCCCAACAAACAATTATTGCAGTATTTTACAGAACCCAAAACCATTATTGGATTTACAGAAACATATTTTCCTCATGAATCCGAATTAGACGATGTTGAATCTTCAGACTCGATTATTCGTGAGTTGTTTGATGAGTGTAAGAAAACGAAATCTACGTATGTGAATCAATGTTATCTTATATCGACACACACAACTCATATTGTAAAATGTAAATCAATGCACGATATGCACGAAAAATGTGACTACGAATATAATTTACGAAATTCATGTGAATGTGAAGAATGTGTCTACTAATATCAATTCATTTGCAAATATAAAATCTGAATAAAAAATATAAAAACTCGTTTTTATTTTTGTATATTATAATGAAAATTTTTTACGGAGCAGATAACCAATATCTAGACGTTACGACAAAATGTTATCAAGAATTGATGACCGATAACATCATTCGTATTCCGGACACAGAACATTCGCGATTCTTATTATTTACAGATCCTGTGTATGGTCAAGTCAAATCAATCATTATTAGCAATGATAATGAACAAGTCACTATACACGACCATACCAAAACTGTATATATAGACACGCTTCACAATAAAATCTATGAAAACGATGATATCCCGAGTCATATACAATATATTTGTGCAGACGCAGATAAAAAATTGGAGATCATTCATAATACAATCAAGTTGAAATATGGTGAAATGCAAGATGAGTTACCTGAACAGCGAATCGCGGTCCGTTATTTGACTGGTAACGAACGAGTATTAGAACTAGGTAGTAACATTGGACGTAATTCCATGGTGATTGCGCATATTTTGAAACAGAAGAATAACAACAAGTTTGTTACCGTGGAATCTGACCCCGAATCTGCGAGAATGTTAGAAGAAAATATGAAGGAAAATGGATTCAAGTTCCATATTGTAAGCGCAGCATTATCAAAACGTCGTCTTATTCAAAAAGGTTGGAATACTATAGAAAGTGATGTTGACGTAGAAGGTTTCAATCGCGTAGAAACAATTACTTTGAAAGACATCAACAAGAAGTATCGCGTCAATTTTGACACATTGATTGTGGATTGTGAAGGAGCATTTTATCATATTTTATATGATATGCCTGAAATATTGAATAATGTCAATTTGATTATTATGGAGAATGATTATCACAATCCAGAACATAAAAAGTATGTCGATGATACACTTACAAACAATAAATTCACAGTAGATTATCACGAACCATTGACTACCCACGAAGGTCTTTTTCCTCATTGTCGAGACCAATTTTATCAAGTATGGAAACGTACAAAAAAGGCAAAGGGTCCAATCAATATGTTCAGTCCATTTAATTAAATTATATACACTATAATAAGCAGTGAATATAATTACAATAATGATTGTTTTTATAATTTATGGTATGCTCAGTGCGAAGCACTGAAAAGTGTGTTTTTTTGGATTTCAACTCTCTGGAGGATTTTTAACTTTTGGACATTTTAAAAATGTCCAATTTTCATTTTCCCAGAATAGTTTCCGAATCTGAAGTTTTTAAAAAATGGGTTCACAGCATAATGCTTTGATTTGGATTTTTGGAAAAAATATTTGACTGCATACTTTTTTTTATTATTTTATCAAAAACCGATTTAGGAGATTTTTTTGTTAGGATATTATACCTAACAATCCTAATGAAAAATCTCCAAAAAATCTCCAAAAATTTTTATTGCGAATGTTGTAACTATAAATGCAGTAAACAAAGTGAATACAACAAACATATTTCCACTGCAAAACATAAAAACCTAACAAATCCTAACAATAAATCTCCAAATATTTTCCAATGCATATGTGGTAAGATATATAAGCATCGCTCAACACTATCTGCACATAAGCGAGTGTGTAAAGAATATATATCAGTTTCTAATACAACTGAAAATGTTATTCAAAATGCCGAAAAACAAGATATAGTTGATTTAATTATTCAGAACCAGGAATTCAAAGAATTAATGATCGAACAAACCAGACATATCCAAAATATACAACAGAAAAATCAGGATTTGCAAGAGAAATTATTAGAGGCAGTAAAAGAAGGAAAAACCATAAATAATACGATTAATAACAATCAAAAGTTTAATTTGCAAGTATTTTTGAATGAACAATGTAAAGATGCAATCAATATGTCTGATTTTTTGGCAAATATGACGTTAGATATGGAAGATTTGACAGAAACCGGTCGGTTGGGTTATGTAGGGGGTATTTCTCGTATTCTAGTAAATAAACTTCAAGAATTAGATATTTACAAACGTCCTCTTCATTGTACGGATTTGAAACGTGAAACATTGTATATACGAGACAATGACGTTTGGGAAAAGGAAAACAATTCCAAAGAAACAATGAAAAAATTAGTAAATAAAGTAGCGAATAAAAATTGTAAAACAATGCGTCAGTGGACACAAGAGCATCCAAACTATACAGAAATGGATACTCCAGAGAATCAAGAATTTATGAAATTATCAGATGCCGTTTTGGGCGGATTTGGAGAACAAGAGTCTAAGTTATTCCGTGATAAAGTTATTCGTAGCGTGATCAAAGAAGTCATGATCAATAAAAATATATAATATATTTTGATGCAATATATTATATGACGTTTCCAACGGATATTGTAGATATACTAGGCTATGTATTTCTATATATTGGTAGTTTTGGATTATCTAATTTGTTTGTAAAACATTTACTAGAAGATGACGACAAATACAAAATGTGTTATTTCGGCATATTAGTTTCCTTGAGTTTAGCGTGGTTTTTCTATTCAGGTGCTACAATTTGTTAATATGAACAACCTTTGCGTATTTATGTGCAATTTTTATCGGTGTCCATCTACGAAATTTGCGGTCATATACACATTCCATACGTATTTTCTTTTTTAAATCTACATATTTATCGTGTTGCACATTTTCAAAATCGTCTTCGTCATCACTTTCTTCTATGTAATCCAGATTTCGATTTTCTCTTATATTTCTGAAAATAGAATTCAACATGACACTCGTCTTGTAATTTGGAACATAAGACAAATTATAATACACAGTTGAATTGCTACGACCATATGCGAACAAATGATATATGTCATATTGCAAATCTGCTCGTATTTCAAATACCGTAGTCATTTTATATTGCGGTTTATTCAGAATCATTTTATAAGGTCTAGTATCAAACTCTGGAAGAGCAACTGCACTTTGTTTGGGTGCATTTGGTAGAGAGACCAAACTCAACTTCTTAGATAGATACACATTCACATAAGGCATAACTTCATTTGACGAGCGATACTGAATATGGTGTATAGGATATTGTATAGATGAGGATATATTGTCGTCAATTGAATTTGGATATTCGTAATTTTCGCTCAATGTGACACTCCATAATTGCGGTGAATAAATGGGAGTATTTTTTTCAAAATATGAGAATAATTCGTTACATGCGTTCAATTTGTTCAAAGTCGTCATTTTTTTCATATTAACACCTCGTAAATACAAAATATCATCTAGAATATATTTTTCTTTTCCGGAATGTTCATCGATGACACAAGTTGCATATACAAGTGTTCCAATAGATAAATTGATATTTGATTTTATGTCGCTATGTGTAACTTTTATAATTTTTTTGTCTCGGTTAAATTCCATTATGTAGCAAGCGTAATGTTTTTGGTGGAAGGTAAACCATATTAAGACTTTTTTACCAGTTGGTATCGCTATACATACATCATATACAGTTGAAACTTTCTTATGTGAAATGGTTTCATAGGAAAGTTCAAATTGGGGTAATCGTTTGATTAGATGTGACGTTTGACCAGGATTGAGCACTAACATAATCAATATTCCAAGTACTATTTATATAGTTTTATGAAATAGTTTGAGGTATCTGTTCATCCATAAATTGCTGCAAATCGTTATTCAATTTTTCAATATGGTCTTTGTCAAATAATTTATCTTCTGGTGAACTTTGTATTTGTTCCATCATTTTTGTATATTTTTCGTTACTTAATGAACGAGATAACTTTGGTTTTGGTGTGCGGAAATGGGTTTGTATATATTGAATAAACATATGCGATACAAAAATAAACAATAAAAAAAACAATGCCTTAGATAGAAATCCAGTAATCATAATCACAAAATACTAAATATTATGAACATAAAAATATAGGACATCAAACGCTTACAACAAATAATATTTGTAAACCAATATAAATGTATGATGAATAAACATAGTAAGTAATGTCTTCAGTTCGTTTGCTCGTAGTTGAAAAGAATGGTACCATTAAAGAAAGTGTATTGAAAACTTGGAATGAAGAGGAACTATACAAAAAAGCAGGATTTAAAAATGGACAAGGTTTCGAGTTGGCAACTACATGGAAGGTAGATGATATTAACAAAAAATCATATACTATCAATGTGTATGGCAAGACAGATGGTCGTGCTACCCAAGAAAACAAATATGAATTCCCTCCTCCAATTGATGAAACATTGTTTTTTGGAAGTTGTTTGATTGTAAATATGCGTAATGACAAACCTGTATCACTTACAACTGCTGAATGGACGTGCATTTACGAAAAGTTGTATGGTGGTTTCGAAAGTTTGGGAGAAGAAGAGAGTGAAGAAGAGAGCGATGAGTATGACGATGTCCCTAAAACCAAATCAGGATATGCAAAAGATGGATTTATCGTGGACGACGACGATAATGATGACGATGATTACGAAGATTCTGATGAGTCGGAAGAAGTTGCACCACCACCCAAGAAGAAGACCACTAAGAAAACATCAAAAAAAAGTAAAAACGATGAAGTGCTTGACAATCTATTTATAGAATTCAGTAATGAACTTGATGAATTGCTGGAGTCTACAAAAGAATTGGAAAAAGAAGATTATTTGTAATTATTATAAAATATGTAAAATGCAACAAGTTAAAAATTGAATGATATAAATATTGCAGTCTATTTATATTATTAACACATACTAGAGATCATGAAGTCTATTTCAAACCCATCTGGTTTTCGCAAAAATATGAAACAAAAACTCGAGTTAATTTTAGAGAATGAAAATATAACGACAAACGTTGAAACTAGTATTTTCAACTATGCAATTAACGAATCGGACCGTCGCAGATTGATAAAAAAATGGGATAATCCCAAATTTGTAGAAATTTATCTGAATCGCTTCCGAAGTATTTATATTAATTTGAAGAACAAGCAGTTTCTAGAACAAATTCAAAAGAAAGAAATTACTGGAAGGATGCTAGAAGTATTGACACACTATGAAATGGACCAAGATAGATGGAGTGAATTGATTGATAAAAAGGTGAAGCGCGAGGCAAGTAAATTCAATACTAACATTCAAGCATCAACCGATATGTTTACTTGTAGAAAATGTAAATCGAAGAAATGCACCTATTATGAGTTACAGACACGTAGTGCGGATGAACCAGCAACTATATTTGTAACGTGTCTTGATTGTGGAAAGAACTGGCGCTCTTAAATAAGTATTCAAGTGATTTGAACATGATATCCAAATAAACTAACAATACATACATACGTGCTACAACAAAAAAAGCATATTTCATCCGTTCAAATTCTGGATGGTTGGTTATATAAATCGGCATATATTCAATCCGGAGTTCGAATTGTTCAGAGTCATTATAATAGTCATTACTATAATTTGGTCTACGAATATTTTTTATTTTGGTAATTTGATTCATGCAATTTTTGTAATCACTGTTTGTAATAACTATATCCGTTATATCACTTCTGCATAAAGGACATATTGGATGGTCTCTATTATTTTTGTAAAGTTGTTCAATGTATTTCAAAATGCAAGGTGAACAGAAAAAATGATTACATAACAATTTGCAGTATTTGTTTGTTGATATGGAATCAAGACACACTGCGCAATTGTCAGGACAAGCCAACGTGTCGGAATCATTCACAATTTTTAAATCAATCGCAAAAATGCGTGTAGATAATAATATAGTTGATATGCTAGAAGGGGTCCAGTTTGTATGTATGTTATGATTTATCAAAAACTGATGAATATGTTCTGAATAAAGTGTAATTTGATTGTAAGACAATGAATTAATTAAGTCTATGTGTTTTGTACTAGATACATCTGAATAATGCAAAATAAATTTATTAATAAAATCTTTATATGGAATATACGCTTGACCAGATTTCTTTTTGAACAAAATGTTATGTGTATATCCAACTGCACGTAATAAAGTAAAATCTAACGAAATTAGATATACACGTAGATAACTAGTTTGAAGACCTAAATAATAATCATATGCTGCGCTACGTTGAATGCAAATATCGAATACACTTAGCATTTGACTATCACAATGTTGAATACGATGTCCAGGTTGACAACAAAATGAACAAGTAGGCATAAAGATAAAAATAGTTACAATATACAAATAATCTAATTGTATAAAAAATACGTATTGCATTTTTTATACGACATACGAGTTTAAATCAAAATTTCTAAATCCTGTAACTTCCAATATTCGCACCCTCCGTTTGGCATAGGACGTTTCACAATGAAAGGAATTTTCTTTTCCTCGAATTCTTTCAAAGCAATCAAATATCCATCAATAACGCTTTCATCTATGGCTACAAATGCTTTACTTCCGGCGTTGATTTGCTTTGCGCGTTCACCAAGAATACGAGCTTTTTCATATTTTGTAATAAATGGTTGAGTTCTATGTAATGGGTCAATGATATTGCCTTCGTCATCGCGAACAACTTTCGACAAAGATTCTACTTCGTCATAGTTAATATTGTGTAATTCGGGATGATGGTTTGCTATCAAATTTTCTTTGTAATCATCGTCGATTTTCTGTAAATAATCTTCATCTTTTTCTTCTTCGTCGTCACTAAAATCGTCTTCCCGGAATGGATTCAACTCAATATCTTCATCTGCCACATCATCCTCGTTTTGTTTTGAGAATATTTTGTTCTCCATTTCCTCATCATCGATTTCTTCGTCATCATCAAACTCATCGTCACTCTCGTTGATAACTGGTTCATTGGGATTAATTGATTCATCGTCGCTATCAGCATCTGAAGCATCGTCATCTTCTTCTGCGGAACGAATAGTGATAGCACCTTTTTTCTTTGTTTTGCTTGGTTGTGTTTTGTCGACTATTTCTTCATCATCAGAAAACTCGTCTTCAATAATTTCTTCGTTATCGTAGTCAATGGGGTCCATTATATACTAATATGTGAATATATATTAAAAAGTATTTCTAAATACATTTATTCAATTTTATAGTAAGGGAAATTAATTATTGGTCCATTTTGTATCACACTCAGTGCATATATAACTATACTTCATATTAGCATCATCATATCGCATATATAATATTTCGGCAGGTTCTTTGCGGTCTTTACTGTTTGTTTTGCACTCTTTATTGGGGCAAGGAATATTGTATACACGTGGCAATGTAGGGTCAAGTTTGGTATATTTATTAATAATGTGATTGAAGTTCTGTTCTCCTTTTGTGAACGATGTGTTCATTAAACAGATACCATCTTGATTGATGTCGTTATCTTCGTGTCCACAATGTTTGCAATAATAGTTTAATTTAGATTCATCTGACTCTGCTATACGAATATAGTACATATTGTCGCATTTCTCGCAAAATTTCATCTTAAATCGTCTGTATATATATTTGATATGATAATTCTTCTATGTTATTTCAATTCAATTTTGTATTTCATAAATAATAATTTTTTGTTACTGTAAAATTGATAACAAAAATCGCATTTTGTTATTGAGATAAACAGAATTCAAATCAATTGACAAATTTGTTACGGTTACAGTAAGGCATTTTGTAATCACCAAATCCACCGTGTGGATATTATAATCGAAAATTGATTTAGAAAGTAGGCAATAAAATAGTAGTATAGTATACTCTGGGAGATGAGCACATCTTCTACAACTGCAAAAATGAAGTCAAAACGAACCCACACATTACAATCCACACTATCACAGTATAAGTTAGACAAACAGTCATCAAATGATAAGACTGAAAGTCCAACGAATACCAGAATTGGCAACAAAGATGCTAACATTCACGGAGGGTCTTATAACATTCCTGACAGCGAATATCACGAATTTATGAAAAAGGTCAAGACTTCAACATTAAATGGTCAATATGAATACTTAACCGAAAAGCAATTCTTAGAAGGACCTCTTGCTATCGATATGGATTTACATTACGATTACGAAGTAGAAGATAGACAACACAATAAAGAACATGTCGACGATTTGATTGATGTAATTTGTTCAAATTTGAATGATATGTATGTATTTAATGGTGAGCAGAAAATAGTATGTTATGTAATGCAAAAACCAGATGTAAATAGAGTAAAAGAAAAGAATATAACTAAAGATGGTATTCATTTGCTATTCAATATTAAAATGGACAGAACTGCTATGAAATATTTACGTGAACAACTATTATCGAGTATTCCTGAAATATGGGACGTTCCGATTATCAACACGTGGGGAGGAGTGTTTGACGAAGGAGTTATGAAAGGAACTACGAATTGGCAATTATACGGTTCAAGAAAACCACACCATGGTAGATACAGTGTGTCCTATATTTACGACATTGGTTATGATGAGACAGATAATGAATTCATTCGTGACGAAATAAGCAATGTATCTGGATATTTGGAGGAATTGGATTGGATGAATTTGTCTGTCCGCAATCCAAACGTGCCTGCATTCCCTCTCAAGACGTCTTTTATGTCAACTTATGAAAAACATTTGCCGGTAAATAAAACCCGCACGCAATACTCGCGCAATAATGTTCCTAATCGCAACTCTTCTGCACGACATGTAAACGTAAAAGGTTTAACTAGTATCAAAAGTCAAGAAGAATTGGATTCTATATATAATGAAACGCTTGATTCTTTTACTAACAACGAATATGAATTGACTACTGCCTGCAAAATGACTATGATTCTACCATCTGAGTATTACGGTAATGGTTCTTATGACAAGTGGATAAGAGTATGTTGGGCATTGAAAAATACATCTCACGACTTACTCATATGTTGGTTAAAATTTAGTTCGCAATCAGCATCATTTCGTTATCCAGCGTCAATCATGGAATGTATCGAAAAATGGGACGAAACTGAAATACAACCAAACGGGGGACTGACTATTGGGTCAATTTGCCATTGGGCAAAAACCGGTAACCCAAGTGAATACAAAGAAATTCAAAACCAGTCAGTATATGCGAAAATTGAACAATCGATTAATTATGCAGTTCAAAATAGTCATTTGAACAATAAAAAGACGGGTATTTGTGGGGATGCTGATTTTGCCGATGTGCTCCATACTATGAAGGGCGATGAATATGTAGCAGCAGCAATCAAGACATCGTTGTGGTATAGGTTTATCAATCATCGATACGAGATTTGTGATTCAGGCACAGCATTACGTAATGAAATCGGTAATACGATGCGTGCAATGTATAATCAAAAAGCGCAAGAATATCTGCATGAAAGCACATATCAACCAGAAGAGGCAGAATCCAAAGAGGCAGAAGCAGCGAAAGTTAAGGCGAAGGTGTGTATGAATGTATTTGCTCATTTGGGTAAGACTACTGACAAAGAGCATATTATGACAGAGGCGCGTCATAAATTCTACAAACAAGATTTCTTTGATAAGTTGGACCAAGACCCATATTTGATGGGATTCAATAATGGGGTGATGGATTTCCGCGAAAAAACGTTTCGACCAGGCAAACCAGATGATTTTGTTTCTATGAGCACAAACATAAATTATGTAAAATTGGACAAAAACGACCATAAACAGCAAGAAATCGTCGGTGAGGTTACTGAGTTCTTACACCAACTCTTTCCCATTCAGGAAGAATATGAATATATGTTTGACCATTTGGCATCAACCTTGATTGGAAATTCTGTAAACCAGACGTTCACCATGTATAATGGTGAGGGACGCAATGGAAAGTCAGTTCTGGTTTCTCTTATGGGAAAGATTCTTGGAGACTACAAGGTAGATGTGCCTTTGGGTCTAATTTGTGGTAATCGCGTAGCAGAGGGTGGGACAAGTGCTGAGAAAGCAGCGTTGAAAGGTGCTCGATATGCCGTGTTTCAGGAACCAAGAAAGGGGGACAAGATTAATGAGGGTAAGATGAAGGAACTTACCAGTGGGAAAGATGCGATTTCATGCAGAGCACCTTATATGCCGAATATGATTACATTCATTCCTCAAGCAACTTTCGCGATTGCTTGTAATGTGATGATGGAAGTGGACAGTAATGATGGTGGCACTTGGCGTCGTATTCGCGTTGCAGACTTTCTCTCTTATTTCACTGAAAATCCAGTTGATAATGACCCAAATAAACCATATCAGTTCCCGGTGGATTGTGAGATTGATAACAAGTTTGATAGATGGAAGGAAGTATTTATGTCTATGTTGATTGACCGCGTTCTACAAACAAACGGATACGTCAAGGACTGTGAGATGGTG
>Ga0228670_1001257_pt1 | contig 11469 bp, 14 predicted proteins | sample 85DmetaG_FD_182785 | JGI IMG/M metagenome (GOLD analysis project Ga0228670, IMG submission 182785) | Seawater microbial communities from Monterey Bay, California, United States - 85D | ecosystem: Environmental > Aquatic > Marine > Coastal | place: USA: California | collected 2016-10-13
ACGTTCGTTTTTTATTTGTTCGTATGTATATTGTTCACAATACACTACCATCGGAACATTCAAATTCATTGTCTTTTTTAACCACATAATGTAGTCATTGATTTTTCTGCCATCTCCATTGGTCTCACTCTTTATATTATAAAGACCAGTTACAACAGTTAGTGGGGTGCTCATGATAATATATATGGTTCATATGATTTTATATTATTATACAACATCAAATATTATATAAAAAGGTAGTGATAATCCTACTATATAAGAATGACTACTGAAGCATATGTTATGATTGCTTATGGAGACAAATATGTTTTGGAAGCAGTAAACTTGGTAAAATCTATTAAAAAATTTGATAATACAAGACATTTTGTGCTAGTTTCCAATATTGCTTCGCACGAATTGTTTGATAAAGTCATCAATGTTGAACACGAATTCGTCAACGAAACAAATAACCATAACAAATTTTGTGTGTTAGCACGTATTATGGCTCCCAAATATATCGAATATGACCGATTTGTCATGATTGATACAGATATACTATGTATGAACCATCCAGAATATATGTGGAATACTTTCAAAAGTAATGATAACTGTTTCAATTGTATTTGTGGACGCGATGGGTCTGCTTGGCATTGGGGACATATTGATAAAATAAACAAGCAAAACAATCTCTCTATGTTGCCCATGCATGGAGGTATTATTTATTTCAACAAAACATCTGAAAAGTTTGCAAAATATTACGAAGATTTATTGTATGGGTTGTCACATTATGACCAATTGGGATTCAAACGTCAGTTTCGTAATCAAGCGATGACTGATGAGGTGATTATTTCTTATGCAAACGCAAAAAATAACATTATTCCGTTTGATTTTGCTAATTATCCAATTGTATCATTCAATCTGAATCATACGTATTCAGTAAGCGAACACATCATTTCGTGGGGAACTAGTAGCACAACATTCAAAACAACTGGTCCTACATTATTTAATCATTTTACTGGACTCAATGAATATCCTCATATAGGCAACTTGTATAACAAATGGTTAGAAAAGTTGGAAATTTAGTTATAATAATAGTATAAATAAAACCATTCATCTATTATCCCTCTTTGTGGTATGATAGTATTGAATAATGATGGATGTTGACGATACATTGTTGAAATCAACTGCTGGTCACATCCTATAAACTGCTTATGTTGAATATATAATTCGAATACTTCATAATATTTTTTATGCAGCGTATACAAAATATTTTTATGACCACCAAACATTGACCCTGAAAAATGCACTTCATTATTATAAAAAATATTTGGGGTGTTTACAAATGGGCGTAATAATATAATATCTAATTTATCTTCTGATATCTTGCTTTGATTTGGGTAATTATGTAAACATTTTACACTATGTATGTTACGCACATTGCCGATGTCATTCCATATAAAATAGTCACTATGAAATGGATTCATATCCATCGCTTCTTTTACAAAATTAAATTTAGAATTCCATATAATATAACATTCTTTTCTACGCGAAATATGTTGTTGAGGGTCAATCTTTTCTTGATGTTCCCATATATCAGGATATTTTTGAACAATTTCAAAGTCTGCTAATTCCTTTACTACAATTTTGTAGTTTACGTGTTTATTTTGCTCAAATATGTCGATTAAATATTGTTTATCTGATTCTTGAGTAAATACTATTATATTTACTTCTTGTAAATTCAACACAAATGCACGAATCCAATTATCATAACTTTCGTGAGAATGTTTGCTTATTTTTGCCTTGTAATAACAAGACACAATAGTTGTCATGATGATACAGTATATCCACTAATTTTTATATATCCTTTCTGTTGTACATTTACAATCATGATACTTTAGACACATTGATTGATGACATGTTTCAATGATAAACATTTTTGTATTCAAATGAAATGAAAATATATGGTCTTATATTATAACCTCTCCCTTAGTATGGATTTGCAAAAAGGAAATAATATGTATGGTGTAGTAAATGGATTGTATTATGGACAACAAGAGCGTGTTGATGAATTAAATGAACGTATTCAGTCTAGGAATCTTCCCGATTCTCCTTTAGCGCCCAATTTCGATTTCAGATCAACACCCACCAGATACACTGACCTTTCTACTCTTGATACCAAGAAAACTTATAATGAACCTATTCTCCCTTACCCTACTTACAACAGTGGCGCGAACTTCAATCCCGGTAACTCTTCTGGACCTGTCTCTGGATACACCTCGAATGTTGGTGTAGAGACTATGCTTCGTAACCAACATTTCGCTCTTCAGAATGGCGGCGATCAAGGAGTCTATGTGCCTTCTTCTAATAGCACTTTATATAAAACTACTGTGGTTTCCAGACCAAGTGAACAACCATATCCTATGCTCTTCAGACAAGAAACGTTTAGTCAAGCTAGTCACCCTAACGTCCAATCCAATACTATTGGCAACAACCAATTCTTTAATCATACTCGTACACAACTGAGAAACTCTGCATAAACGACATAAAACTTTATCCTATTTAAATATATACGGTATATTTAAATAAAGAAATGAAAAACGAAAATATGATTTATAAATTATTGTGCAACGTCGCGTTTGCCTATGTAGGATACTCAGTTTACAAGTATGTCGATAAGAAGATGAAAAACGAAGAAGATGATGTAGAAGGATTCACCCAATTAGAACCATTCGTATTGAAACGTGACGCAGGTTGTTATGACGATTTTTATGCAGGTGTGTTCGATGAAATTCACAATTCTGCCAAATTTGCTAGTTGGGAACTTACTCAAGTGTTGAAAATGACCTTACCAGATGTTAACCATAGTGTATTTTTGGACATTGCTAGTCGCACTGGTGACAGATTGAAAGAATTGGAAGATGGTGGGTATCGCGCCTACGGATTGGAGTCTTCCAAAGCATTAATTTCTCGTTGTGGGCAGAAATATCCTGAATTGGAGATACAAAACGGGAAATATACTGAATCTTTGTTATTTGAAAAGCATACATTCACACATATTTTGTGTTGTGACTTTGCCATCTATGAAATTAAGGACAAAGCAACCTTTTTTGGTAACTGTTTCCATTGGCTTCAAAATAACGGATATTTAGTGCTACATTTGGCAGAACGTAGTTGTTTTAATGCCATTTCTCCTCGTGATGAAGATGATATTAAATGGTTACCATTGGTTCCTCCAGACCGGAAACAAATTAGTAAAGTAAAAGCTGATTACGAAGACTTTGAGTTTGAGAGGAGTTTTCATTTCCCTGTGAATGTTGACGAAACAAACGTCGTGTTGTTACGCGAAACATTTACCGATAAAAGTACTAAACACGTGCGTCAAAACGAATTTACTTATGAAATGCCAGAAATTAAAGAGGTTTTGAGCATGGCAAAAAAAGCAGGGTTTATTTTTCATGCCAAAGCAAGTATGAAGAAATGCAATGGTGACCCTCATCAATATTTGTATATTTTAGAGAAACCTATGTAATTGAGTTAAAATCCCAATCGAAATATATTGACGCAATGTAGTATGCTTCAATATATTTGTTATACCCTTATTTGTACTTGTATATTGCTATGGATGATTACCAAAGTAAAATATCCTTTTTGGAATATACAACCTGTTCTCCATTCTTACGATTATTGGCGACTGTTATATCGAGAACCTTTTACTATTTATAAATATGTCCCTATCAAGACGAAATTCTGCGATTTTGACCAGATTTTCACATTTTCTTATTATGATTGTTCAGAACAACAGAAACAGTATTTGACCAACTTATTGCAATGCTATTATTTGCCAGATGGAAATTGGATACATAACATTCATCAAAAAGAGATTGACTCTTATTTTTCAGGTCATGGAGAACCTTCCTTTATTTCTTTCTTTTATGAAAAATTACTAAAAGAGGATAAAACAACGATGTATTTGCCCGAACCGACGGGTTGCGTAACATCTATACCTATAAACATGTATTATTTACCCACATTACGAGAACATCATTATACCAAATTGTCTGTTTATTTTATGAATTATTTGACCATCTATAAGAATCGTGATGAAACTGCCATGAACCGGAGTCTGTTTCAAACACACGAATACAATCAACGGGTTCTCAATCCAACAATTCAACATACATTATTTAAAAAGGAAGGTTCTCTTTATGATGGTATTTTACCTTATGTTGAATGGGATAGTCACATGTACAAAATACGAGAACTTAAGTTCCCTTCGTTACCTCCACATCTACAAGTCTCTTTAATTGACCATAAAAACGACAATATGTTATTCGATTTGCTTAGCATGCAGACAGAAGGGAATTTTAAAAACCAATCTTGTCTCTTTAATACGCTTGTATTCCCGGATTATAGTAATATGATGCAAATGATTAAAAATAGAACATTTATTATTTATTGTTTGTATAAAGGTCAACAGGTTCTCGGATTGTATTTTTTCAAAGACGTCTTGCAACAAGAAGAACAGTCGGAAGGTTTTGTAGTAAGACTCATAGCGAGCATTTCAAATATAGAAGACACGAGAACATTTTACACGGGATTTTTATTTAGTTTACAACAATTACTAAAAACCTATAGAAAGTTTAAATTTATTACGCTCGATAACTGCAGTCATAACCATCTGTTATACGATACTTGGATAAATCAAATGGGAAAACCTATTGAAAGTTCTCGTACGGGATATTATTTATTTAACTTTATTCATCCAAGTTCTCCCCTGGATGAAAAAAAAACGTGTATTGTCTTGTAATATGCATTAACGAATGTATTTACCTGAACGCGCGAATGAATCTAGAACATAGACAACGAAAACGCCTAAAAATGTATACAACAAAAACTCTTCTGTGATATTATCAGTCTTCTCGTGTTGTTGCTGCTCTAATAAGTGAATCATATAATTTATCTTTTCCATCAATCGACTATCGTCTAATTGACTTCCAATACCCATCTTTGAATAATAGGGACTCGCATCGGTATCTTGTTTGTTTTGCATACCTTCATACACCTTGTTATAGTTACTTAGACGGTTCACTTTGCTATCGTCGGCTCCATAACGAACCTTGTTTGCGGATTCGTGTGTTTCAGAAGGCTTTAAATGAGAGAAACGGGGCATTTCTGGGATAAATTGGTCCAATCTACCATTTGAGTCTTCTTCGTCATCTTGTTTAGATTGAACAGCAGGAGGTTCTAAAGGTGTGAAATCTCCTAAATTATCGTTTTCATTATCTGCTTCGGTCATTTGGTTCAATAAGTCATTGATCTTATTATTTCTTTTATGATTAGTTTCTTCCGCCTCTTCTATGGAAGGAGGAGTCTTCATATTTTTCATAGGTTCAGTGTAGTTCGATTCATCGTCCCTCTTTTGGTTTCTTCTGATAGAAGGAACCCTTTTTTTATTTTCATTTGTGTTAGTATGAATCCATGGCGATGCTGTTGTGATTAAAGACATTGGATAGTTTACGTTATCTTAAAAAATAAGTAGATATTTATTCAAGTCCTTTATCTAATTTATTGTAAATATTATCACGGGTCTATATATACTAAAATATGAGTTTTCTACATCAATTTATTCCTATTGGTTTATTATTCTTCTTTCTATCAAATCGTGACGAGTTCGTTGGTTTTAGTCAAACCATCTGGGGTAAGGTGTTTGCCGTGTTTATGATTTTATTGTATACCAACATGGATAAAATGTTTGGTTTATTTGTATGTTCTCTAGTCATCTTGTATTACCAGTCTGAATGGATGGAGTCTTTCTTGAATATGAAAGACTTACAAGAATGGGAAAATGAATTACTGAAAGAAGATGAAACCCCCGAACAACACGTGGATTATGTAGATATTGACCACAACAACTCCGAATCAATCCAAAATGAATTTAGAGAAAATCACTGCGAAAACGGCATGCTAAAAAACAAGAATATGAATGTAAAACCCGATATGACATCGCACGTGTTTCCTGAGGTGAACTTCAAGCACGAAAAATGCAACGTATGTTCTCCTAACTGCAGGTTTTCTATTATTGAAACCAAGTTCAAAGCAGAGTCAAATGTGAAATCTAAATGCAGTAAAAATGTGTAAGAAATTATTATAAAGATATATATATAATAATTTCATGAAAAACAAAACTCAAAAAAACAGATGTAGTAAAGTTCCGTGTGGAAAATGCTTGAAAGGATGTAAACCTCAATATTGTTCAAATAAAACAAATGCGTTGTCAAAAAACTGGTGTCATTGTAATATCTCAAATAAACAACGTAAGAAATGTAAAACAAACATAAAAACTAAAAACAGAAAGGATGAAATTCATGTATCCGCTAATGCAATGCATCATAAGATGCCTTATATATGGAGATTTCTGGACAGAAAGACCCGAAGGAAAATGATCAAATTAGCACAAAAACCGGTTAACGAGATTAATATATCATCGAGTCAAGAAATCGACAATTACAAAATTTAGTTTATTTACATTATATATAGAATGCCCAAGCAACAAGATACTTTTTTGACAAAATTAGATAATCAAATCCAATTATTGAATGGCAGTAAAGTATTTGCTGGTGTAATGATTATTTTATTGAATTTAAGCACTCGTTTCGTGAATTTTAAATTGAGCAAGACGACTGAAGCCTATCTGAAAAACACATTTAGCACACAAGTTTTAGTATTCGCGATTTCATGGATGGGTTCTCGTGATATTTATATTGCGTTGATTGTTACTGCCGTATTCATATTGTTTACTGAATATTTATTCAATGAAGACAGCGAATTCTGTGTGTTTTCCGAAGAATTTCAAAATTATCATAACTCGAAACAAGAGCGCGAAAAAGAAGATGCAGAAGACGTAAGCGAAGAAGATATTATCAAAGCAAAACGCGTTCTAGACAAGGCGAAAAAATCCGACAAGTTGTCTTTAGAACTAGAGAGTTATAAAATATAATTCATATATATATAATGGACGAATTTATTACGAAACAAAGCCATTACGGAGATATTGCAGCAATACCTTTTTTTGCTTTGTTAATCTATTATTTCTATCTTATTGAGAACAAAACGCCGTTCGAATACTTGCTATTTTTGTTTAGTATTGCCGGATTTGTATTAGATATTTTATACACATACATATTCTTATTTAGAATCAACACAACTACGAAATAAGTGTATTTCTCAATACTAATATAATAAGAAGATTCCCCTTCTTATTATATGGAACTGATCGTAGCGAAAAACAATCACAATGTCATTGGTAACAAGGGCGACTTAATGTGGCACCTTTCCAAAGATCTGCAACATTTTCGTAAATTGACACAAAATCAGATTATCGTAATGGGACGGAAAACGTATGATTCCTTGCCTAACGGTCCTTTGAAAAATCGCATTAATGTAATCATTACGCGAGACCCAAGCAAGTATAAGCGAGAAATACTCGATGTATATTTTGTTACTCTTGAAGAAAGTAGTTTTTTGATAGATAACCTACAAAAAAAATACAATAAATCGGTGTTTATCATTGGTGGAAGTGAAATTTATAACTATTTTTATTCCCAATGTCAAACATTACATATAACCGAAGTGGATGATGACCAAGAAGGAGACACGTATTTTCCTATCAATGACGAGCAACTTTTAACAGATTGTAAAATTATATGCAAAGAGACCCACCGCGACGAAAAAACAAATATGTTATATTCGTTTTGTACATATCAAAAGAAGTAAAAACTTATAACCAGTTAAACAAACTAAAAAAGTATAATGATAATATAAGAACTAAACACCAATGAATTTAGAAGTAGCCCCTTTGGAAATTAAATTTACTACCAATATTCCTAATCAACAAACCGCCTCTTTTACTTCAAGTTTGTTGCATCATCCCGAGTTTGAAATACCAAGTAATATTGAAAAATATCCATACTTGATTTCAAATGCTTATTTCCCTGAAGATGCATTAAAAAACATGGAATGGGGAGACAGAATATCATTTTTCTTTAATTTGAATGTAATGAGAAATATCATGGCAGAGGAAATGATTTCTATGAAAGAAACTCCCGCCGAGAAACAAATCGTTGAAAACCGTAATATTTTTATCATGATTAAGACATTGTTTCCCACCAAATATTTTGTGCATAAAAACATTCATCAAACTCTAGAATACGTAACAGGTGAAAATCCAGAAAGGTCTTTTTTCTTCAATCCATTCAGTCAACAATTTTCATATACTAAATTAGACAATAATATTCACACGAATATTCGTATCACTTGGAAAAACGATTTGTTGAATCATCCTGTTTATTATGACCTGGTGAAAAACACATATGAATTTGTCATCAAACAAAAGAAAGAAGATGTGCGCATTACAGAAAAGTATAGTAAGTTAATGATTGAATTCAATAATTACTTGGAACGCTATATTTCTCGTATGTTGAGCATAGTGCAAAAATACGATGATAATATGGGTGCCAATGACGAACAAGATTATCAAACAGTTATGCGTATTGCGATTGTAAATTCTGTATACCAATGGATTAATAATGAAAATACTGACGTTCCATTTGTAACAATATTTATTATGAATATTAAGAATATCAATAGTGAATTAAAAAACAAAATAGATGAAAAATATTATACACCAAGAGATGATGCTTTTGTATCGAAACCAATTTTTAATGTTATTGAAGAAAAAGATGGATATATCAATAGTATCAAAGACCCAATTTTAAGGAAAAAAGAAAAACTATCATTGGTATTCAGTGAAGACAAAGAATTGCTTGCGAATGGTCGTTTAATGAAAAAATTACGAGAAAAGAATGAAACATTATCCGATATGATTGATGAATACACATTGTATTTTGAAAAGCAAGAAAACGAGATGAAAGATGTATATCAAAAACTTACTAAGGAATTAGACATTGCTATTAATTTCCAAAAATACAAAACCACGCCTTTTTTGGAAGTTGCGTCCAATCCTGAAATGTTAAGAAACAATTCTACCTATCGTAGATATTTTGTGAACAATATTGAAAAATTATTAGATACTTCAACCAATGTAAGCAATCAACTTATTCCCGGAAATCATAAAATATATAGTCTCTTACATAGCAACAACGAAGAAGATGTGTCTTATTTTTTTGAGTTTATGGAGTTAGTTTACGAAAAATATATATTGTATAACACTGTGTCTTTACCTGAGAAAGAAGGATTTGTTGAGAACCACAGTGAACTTATCTATACTGGTGTAGATAGTGTGAATGATAAGAAACAAGTATATTTCATTATTGACACCATCGACGGAGAAGTGAATGATGAAAACAAGCGCGACTATTACTGTCCATTCATGAATGAATACATGGGATATTTATTATCTGATTTTACTGAACCGAATACTTTTATTAAGTGGAAAGCCACTCCATACAATTTCATTGTTTCTACTAGTAAGATTGACTCAAAAACAGTGACTGGTGAAGATAAGCAACAAGATGAAATATCAAAACCTGAACCCAAAGTTGAATTAACCAATACAACATTGGATGATAATTGGGAAAAATTCCGTTCCCTGGTAAACATTGCTTCACGTGAAAAAATCTTAGATAATTTATTGTATTTGAAAAAAACCCAACCATCAATAGATGAGACAAATGAATTTGCTTTTATAGAAGAAAATAAACCTTCCTTGTTTGTTGCTCTGAAAAATATTTCAAAACATATGAAAAAACGTGATTTGCATACAACCGAATTTAAAGAAAAATTACAACGACTCAAAGAACTCGCTTCTGTGCATAACCTTCGTTTTATGGAAAAAACCAAACAATTACAAAACATACCTGTTAAACAAATGGACAAAATGGACCAAGTGAAAAAAGAACAAATCGAAAACGAATTGTATTCTATTGTTGCGAATAACACGGTTAAATATTTCACTCAAAGGGGAGGTAGAAAAACGCGTAAGAAAGTGAAATTTTCCAAAAAAAATAATATTGTATTTATTGAATAATTCGACTATATAGTTAATTTATTCAATTGGACGATTTATGTGATTACTTGCGGGGTTTGCGTTTGTTGGTGCGTTTCGCTTTTTTGGACTTGGTTTTCTTGGATTTAGATTTTTTCACACGGCGTTTTATGGTTTTCTTTCCACCTAAGAAACTTCGTATATGGTTGTCAACATCACGATTTGACGCATTGTTCATAGTAATAACCGCGCTATAATTGTCTAACATGTTGTCAATCTTCACGTAATCAGTATGACTATCAGGTGCAGACACGGGGACATTCAACAGAGTAAACACATTAGTATATGGATCTTTTTTCTTTTCTTCAATACTTTTTTTTAACTTGGTTATTCTATCTTGTGTTATATTCTTCTCCGTATTCAATAAATTAGTTACGGCAGATATATCACCTTCCAAAACGGCATGTTCTAAAGACATTTGATATACATATATTGATAAAAAATACATGTATACAGAATAATAATTAACTAATTGTTTATTTACTTCTTTTTATAAAACGTCGCCTTTCCGTTCTTGAATACACCTACCTCATCACCTACATCTTCATCTTCAGTTACAGCATAAATCGGTCCAGTCTTATTATTGGTTGTATAATATGTCTTACCCTTAATTTCAACTTCAAATACTTCCTCTTCTTCCTCTTCTTCCTCTGAAACTTCTACTTCTTCCTCTTCTTCCTCTGAAACTTCTACTTCTACTTCTTCTTCCTCTTCTTCCTCAGAAACTTCTACTTCAACTTCTTCCTCTTCTTCCTCAGAAACTTCTACTTCTTCCTCCTCTTCCTCAGAAACTTCTACTTCTACTTCTACTTCTACTTCTACTTCCTCCTCTTCCTCTTCTTCCTCTTCTTCTTCCTCTTCTTCCTCTTCTTCTTCCTCTTCTTCTTCCTCTTCTTCCTCTTCTTCCTCTTCTACTTCCTCTTCCTCAGAAACTTCTACTTCCTCCTCTTCTTCCTCCTCTTCTTCCTCCTCTACTTCCTCCTCTTCTTCCTCCTCTTCAGCGTCCATCGTAGGTGCATCAACATCCGTGAAACTATTCAACGAAAACTCGCACCTTGTGATATCACCTACAATTCTGGGTGAATCAATTGTGTTGTCATCTTTTTCTTCGATTTCATATACAATAGGTTCTTTTTTGATTTGTACAGGTTTCTCTACAATTTCGACATCACTGTCGCTATCGGGGACATTTGCAGGATGACGAAATTCAGGTAGACTGTAAATCAAATTCTTAAGAGCTTTATTTCTTGTTTTTAACTTTTTGTTCTCTTCAATCAACTTTTTTACAAAAGGCAATTCCATAATTGCCAATGCGTTTGCTTCATAGTCTCTGGAACGAATCTTCATCTTCATAATGCTAAGGTATTTTTCACTAATCTCTATATAGAGGTATATTCATAATTCAATTTTATCTATAAATCATTTAT
>Ga0228670_1001260_pt1 | contig 11456 bp, 10 predicted proteins | sample 85DmetaG_FD_182785 | JGI IMG/M metagenome (GOLD analysis project Ga0228670, IMG submission 182785) | Seawater microbial communities from Monterey Bay, California, United States - 85D | ecosystem: Environmental > Aquatic > Marine > Coastal | place: USA: California | collected 2016-10-13
TTTGGCTAAATTAGTTCCTGATATTTCCTTAGCTAAATTATTCAAGTTAAACGATGCTGATTTAGCTGATAAATTAAAGAATAACCAAGAAGAAATAAATAAAGCGAAAGAATTAAAACTGATTTCTGAAGGAACAGAAGATATAAGTAAAGTTTTAAATCAAGCTAGAAAAATTGAAGGATCGGTTAGAAATACAGGAATTCATGCCTGTGGTGTAATTATTACTCCTAGTGATATAACTAACTATGTGCCTGTTGCTCTTGCAAAAGACTCAGACATGTATTGTACGCAATACGACAACTCGGTTGCAGAAGATGCTGGACTATTAAAAATGGACTTTTTAGGGTTAAAAACATTAACCTTAATCAAATATGCCGTTAAAAATGTAAAAGAAAGAGTTGGATTAGACTTAGTTCCTGATGACTTTCCTATTGATGATGAAAAGACTTATGAACTTTTCCAAAGAGGAGAGACTGTTGGTATTTTCCAATACGAATCTCCAGGTATGCAAAAGTACATGAGGGAATTAAAACCAACCGTTTTTGCGGATTTAATTGCCATGAATGCCTTGTATCGTCCGGGGCCTTTAGAATATATCCCATCTTTTATTAAACGTAAGCACGGTACAGAAAAAATTGTTTACGACGTTGACGATTGCGAAGAGTACCTACAAGAGACATACGGAATTACCGTTTACCAAGAGCAAGTAATGCTTCTCTCTCAGAAATTAGCTGGATTCTCTAAGGGTGAAGCCGATACCCTTCGTAAAGCGATGGGTAAAAAGCAAAAAGAAGTACTAGATAAGATGAAGCCTGCTTTTATCGATCGAGGTTCTGAAAAAGGACACGACCCGGTAAAACTGGAAAAAATCTGGAAAGACTGGGAAGCTTTTGCATCTTACGCTTTCAATAAGTCTCACTCAACGTGTTATGCTTGGATAGCTTATCAAACTGCTTATTTAAAAGCGAACCACCCTGCTGAATACATGGCATCTGTATTGAGTAATAACATGAATGACATCAAGCAAGTAACCTTCTTCATGGAAGAATGTAAACGCATGGGAGTTCCTGTACTTGGTCCAGATGTGAATGAATCTAATTATAAGTTTACAGTTAATAAAGAAGGAGCTATTCGTTTTGGTTTGGGAGCTATTAAAGGTTTAGGTTCAGCCCCAGTTGAAGCAATAATATCAGAAAGAAACGAAAATGGACCTTTTGTATCTATTTTTGAATTTGCTAAAAGAATCAACCTTAGGCTTTGTACTAAAAAAGCTTTTGAAAGTTTAGCATATGCTGGAGGTTTTGATTCTTTTCAAAATATACATCGAGCACAATATTTCAAAGAAGATAGTAATGGTAGGTTCTTTTTTGAGAACGTTATGAAATTTGGAGCAAGTTTTCAAGAAAGCGAAAACTCTTCTCAGGTTTCGATGTTTGGAGAAGCTACTGGAACAAAAATGCCAGAACCTGAAATTCCGAAAGCTGAAGAATGGGGAAGTATATATAAATTAAACAAAGAAAAAGAAGTAATAGGAATCTTTATTTCTGGTCACCCTTTAGATGATTTTAGAGTAGAAATTGAATCCTTCTGTAAAGGTGATGTAGGAATGTTAAGTAACATGGAAGCGAATAAAGGAAAAGATCTTTTGATTGCTGCAACGGTTACAGAAGCAGAACATCGTTTCACGAAAAACGGAGACCCTTTTGGAACATTATTAATTGAAGATTATACAGACTCTTATAAAATATTTCTTTGGCGAGAAAATTATTTGAAATACAAACATTTTCTTACTCCAGGAGCTTTTATTGCTATAAATGGAAAAATTGAAGTTCCTCCAAGAAGAAAAGACCTAGAACTGATTATTTCTAACATTGAAATGCTTCAGAACCTTAGAGAGCAAAAAGCTAATAGTGTTCATCTGAGTATTAACTCTAGAGCTATTGACCAAATCATGATCTCGGATTTAAATAAGGTATTATTAGCACATGAAGGTAGTTGCTCCATTCACTTTTCAGTTTACGATGAACTTGATAAAATGGAGGTTAAAATGCCTTCTCGAACAATTAAAGTAGATCCTAGTAATGAATTATTTAATGAGCTGAAAAAATTTGATTTGAAGGTAGCTATTAAGTAATTTTTATGGATGAATGATTGATGTTTAATTAATGGTTAGTGTTTAATTTTGGATGCTTGATGATTTTAAATTCGTGAATAAAACAGATACTAAAGCTATAAATTGGACTGCATGTACTACTTGTCAAGGACTTGGGAAACAAAAACTCAGGCTTCGTAAAAAAGTGCGTTTAGAGTATCAAAAAGCTATAGCTGAATTTGAAAAAAGCAACAAAAAAGGAAAAGCTCCAATAAAACCAAAAGCAAACCTAACTCCTTGTACAAACTGTTCAGGTACAGGACTAATTAATACTTCTACCATTCCTATTCCTGACAATGAACGTTATCCTCATGTCGCAATAATTGGTGGAGGAATTGGAGGTACTGCATTAGCAGTCGCTTGTATGCATCGCGGTATTCCTTTTACATTGTATGAACGCGATGAAAACTTTGAAGCTAGATCGCAAGGATATGGATTAACCCTCCAGCAAGCCAGTAAAGCCATTCAAGGATTAGGGATAACTTCTTTAGACAAAGGAATAATTTCCACAAGACATGTCGTGCACGATACAGATGGGAAAATTCTGGGAGAATGGGGAATGAGAAAATGGTTGCAAACCAACGAGAAAAAAACAAATAAGCGCACCAATATTCACATTGCTCGACAATCGTTACGACTAGCTTTACTTCAACAACTTGGAGATAATGAAAATATCAAATGGGGACATAAATTATTAAATTTCAAAAAAGCAGAAGGTAATAGCTTTGAAGTAAATTTTGAAGTAAAAGGAGAGTTAGAAATTTCTAAAACAGACCTATTAGTAGGAGCTGATGGAATTAGAAGTACTGTAAGGAACTTGTTAATCGGAGAAACAAAAAGTCCTTTAAGGTACCTTGGTTGTATTGTCATTTTAGGAATTTGTTCATTGGAATCCCTAAAGAAAATAAACACCTCACTCTTAGACTCTGAAACGGTATTTCAAACAGCGAATGGAAACGAAAGAATTTATATGATGCCTTATGACGCAAATTCTATCATGTGGCAATTGAGCTTCCCAATGTCAGAAGAAGATGCAAAAGAATTAAGTTCAAAAGGAGTTAAAGCTTTAAAAGAAGAAGCCTGCATAAGAACACAATGGCACTCCCCTATTCCTGAAATTGTTTCCTCCACTCCTGAAACTCAAATTTCTGGATATCCCGTATATGATAGAACTCTTCTAAATTCAATATATTTTGAAAAAGCTGGGTCTGTAACTCTAATAGGAGATGCGGCACACCCCATGAGCCCATTCAAAGGGCAAGGAGCTAACCAAGCGCTATTAGATGCTTTATCACTTGCTAGAACAATTTCAAAAGCTTGTAATCATACAAACTGGAAAGAAAAAAAGCTTAGAAAAAGTATTCTAGAAGATTTTGAGGCTGAAATGATTGAACGAAGCGCCTCTAAAGTGAAAGATTCTGCAGCAGCAGCAGAATTTCTGCATTCTGAAATTGCGCTACAAGAAATTGATGAACCTAGAGGAAAGTCTTTAAAACGAGAAAATAGAAGTTAACTAAAAAAACAGGAGCTTTTGCTTCAAAAAGTAGTTCTCTATATGGTCCTATTAATTCTGATTTTCAATCAAATCTCTTAACTGAATCAACTCATCAACTTTTTCAGCATTCCCTACTTGTTGGAAAGAAGCGATTAAATTAGTAAGCATTCGTTTTATGATCGTTGAATTAGAACAAGGTTCAAAATATTCCCTTTTATGGGTTAATTTCAAACTATCTAAAAATTCTTTGATTTCATTTTCATCAAACACACTTCCTTTAGCAAAGGTATTTATGTAAAAAAGGACGCCTAATCCATTATTATCAGGAAGAAACTGTTTTATTGCAAATTCATCCATATATGCTAAAACAAACTGATTTGGGAGATTCACTCCATAAACAGGCATTTCTAATCGTTGAGCGATTACACTATAGATTAAACTTAAACTTAAAGGATTTCCTTTTTTTGACTCTAAAACAACATTAATGTATGAATTAAGAGGAGAGTGAAAGTTTTTCGTATTTCCCTGAAAATGGTAGAAATTAAAAAATACTTTATTAAAAATTCTAACCTTTTCCATTGCAGTTTGGTTATCATTTATTTCTAACCAAACATCTCTCTGAATTTTATCTAATTCATTATTTAAAAGCTCTACATCCATTCCTGGATATTGTGTTTTAGCAATGATAATAGCTCCTTCTAATAAATCCTTTTCATCTGAACCTAACCATTTCTTTAGGCTTTCTTTATTTGCCTCAAACTGTATTTCATGTACTAAATTCTCTACCCTATCTTGAAACAAAAGACCATAATCTTCATGTTCCCAAGAGGACTCTAAATAAGGAATAGCATCAGGACCATACTGCAACAATTGATCTCTTACATGAGTATATATCGACTCATCTGGATCGTCCATTAAATTAATTAATGCTAATATGGAATTGTTGTTTTGCATACTACAAACATAATCGAACTTTGACTTTGAAAAAACAAATCTGAAAATTGTTTTTCAGAACAAATTGTTAATAGCTTATTAAGAGAATTAGATTTAAGACTAAAAGATACTAGACCGCTTCACTACTAGATAATAGACCTTAGATTAAATGATTAATTGAAAAAAAACTCTGTGATACTCTGTGGTTCAAAAAAAGATATTAGACCGCTTCACTACTAGATAATAGACCTTAGATTAAATGTTTAAATATGAATGTTTGATGTTTAATTGAAAAAATCTGGATTTTACAGTCTTGAATCTAATAATCTTTCGTCTTATATCTATTCAGAATCAATTCCCTCCTTTTTTCTTTGTCTGCGTATATCCAAGAGAAACTAACAAATCATAAACTTTATCTTTTACTTTTCCTTGAACTAAAATATCAAAATCCTTAACAGAACCACCTACTCCACATTTCGATTTAAGTGTTTTTCCTAGGTATTTACAGTCGTCTTCTGAACCAACAAAACCTTCAACTAAAGTAACCTCTTTCCCTCCTCTTTGCTTACGGTCAATAGAGACATATAGTTTTTGCTGATTTGGAGCTAATGTTTCTTGCTCGTTTTCTTCGTCATTTTCAAAACTAAAATCTGGATTTGTTGAAAATACGACTCCATTACCTTTATTCTTCTTACCCATGCTATCAGATTATGATTCTTAGAAAGTAAAATTAAAGAGAATACTACAATTTAGGGCATTTCTTACAATGAATTCCTTTCTTTTTAAATTTTTTACAACATTTCTTTTTACTACTACAAACACAAGCTGTACAGCCTAGTTTAGGAAAAATAACTTGCTCATTTTGTTCAAAAAGTTGCTGTTTCATTGTTATTTAGAATTGTTCTAAACAAAAATATACTTTTTTCCTTAATAAAAAATATTTTATTGAATTTTTATTTTGAAATCACTTCAATTTTATCGTTAAATTCCAATAACATTTTTACAAAGCCCTCTTTATCTTTTGGACTAATAAATAGTTCATCGTACTTTCCGTAATAAATCACTATGCCCTTCAAAGAAGTTGCAGGCCGATTACCAGACCACATTTTTTTATCTAAATCAACTTTAACAATATCCTGAACACAAATATCCCCTTTAAAAGGACCACATTTATAACTTAAATTATTCTTTGAAAGCTCATATTTAGTATTAAAGTATATTGAAAATAATAATGGAATAACAATTAAAGAAATAAGAACTCCAACCAAATCTTCTTTTATAAATTGATTTTGATATATTCTTATTCCAACGGTAGCAATTAGAAGGAAAGTTGTACTAAAGGTGATAATTCTAAAAAGCCAACTTATTTTACTTTTAAAAATCATGATTTTATTACAATTTAATATTTGGAAATTCTCTTAATAATTGTTCTAAATTTCTTTTATTTTTTTCTTGAAACTTTAAATATTCTGATGACTCACTATATAAACTTCTGTGCTGCCTCGCCAGTTGTATTTTTTCAATTTTCGAACAGGTTTTTATCGTGTCTTCATTAAAATATGTCTCCTTAAACTTTTCCCAAACGTATTCCACCGCCTCCTCATTAGGGTGTACCCTATCTTTCTTAAAGAATCGGTAATCCCTCAACTCATCCATGATAATTTCATAAGAAGGAAAATAAGTAACCTCGTTATCCTTTTGAAGCCTTCTAACCAATTCAATTAAAATAGATTTACTTTGGTTATTTTCTACTAAACCATCTTTTATATGTCGAACTGGAGAAACTGTAAAAACAATTTTTAGCTGGTCACTAAATTCTTTAAGGTCAACCAATAATTCTTTCCAAGTTCTTTCGAGTTCATCTACCGTTGCTAATTGTTTTTCAAAGCTATCCGAATTTTGTTTATGACAGTTTGCAACCGTAATCCCAAGTTCTTTTTGCTCATATCCCCAAGCAGTACCGAAAGTTATAAATAAAACTTTTGACTCTTTTAGAGTAGTTCTCAACAACAATTGATTTTCTGTAATCTTTCTCTGTAATTCTTGCTTGTTATAGCCAAAAACTTGTCCACTTGCATCCCAAGAAAAAAATAAATCATCTCTTTGTAAAATTCTTGTTTCTGAATTTTTTGTTTGAATAGCTTCTGAAATATTTCTAGCAATCACTTCAGGGTGAAAAATAGTACCAAATGGATCTGAATATACATCAAACCCATTGAACTTTACTTTTTTACTAATTTCATCTGAAAAACAACTCCCTAAAAACAACAACTTGTCACCATGTTTGATCTGAATAGTAGACTTTTGTATTTTGAAGGGAATATGAAAAGAATGCATACTATACTCCCATCAAATTTTTAGCATTTAACAATGCCGCTTCAGTTATTTCCTCACCACTCATTAAACGAGCCACTTCTTCAACCTTTTCTTTATCAGATAATACTTGAACTTGGGTTTGCGTTTTCCCTTTTACATCCGATTTAGAAACCTTGATATGGCTATTCGCTTTTCCTGCAACTTGAGGTAAATGTGTAATTGCAATAAGTTGAGAGTTTACTCCCATTCTATTTAATAGTAGACCAATTTTTTGCGCAACATCTCCTGAAACTCCAGTATCAATTTCATCAAAGATGATAGTTGGCAGCTGTTTTTTAACTGAAATAAGTTGTTGAAGAACCAACATCAAACGCGAAAGCTCTCCACCACTTGCCGACTTTTCAATCGAAACTGCTTCCATTCCTTTATTAGAGGAAAATAAAAACTTAACTTCCGAAATACCATTTAACGCCAATTCCTTTCTTTCCTTCAAATCAACCACAAACTTTGTATCTGGCATTTTCAATTCGGAAAGCAAACCAACCACCTCTTTAGAAATTAATTTAGAAGCCTTCACCCTTTTATTGTGTAAAACAGAAGCTTTTTTGAATAAGTTCTCTTCTAAAATATTTAAAGCTATTTCTTTTTGTGTTATTTTCTCTTCTAATGAAGAAGTGTTATTTAGTTTTCCAGAAAGTTCATCCTCTAAATCTTTTAATTGATCTTGAGATACGAAATTATGTTTCCTCAACAAACGATTGTAAGCATCCAACAAAATAGTTAGCTCTGTCAACCTTTCTGGGTCAACTTCGACCTTATCAAGATACCTTGAAGCTTCTTCTGAGATATCGTCCAATTCAATCAAAACAGAAAGGATTCTAGAAGACATATCGTCGATACTTTTATCCATTCCTTTAGATCGATCTAAGATACTTTTTAATGTTCTTAAAGTAACAGAAGCTCCTTCTTCACTAGCGACTGCAGTGACAATATTATTTAAAGTAGATTTTAATTCATCTACATTTTCATTTCTTTTTAATTCTTCCTCTAAAGCAGCATAATCTCTAGAATGTAATTGAAGTTCTTCCAGCTCTTCTAATAAAAAAGTTGAATAATCTCTTTCTTGAAGAATAACAGCTAACTTTTCTTTTAATTGCTTAACCTCTGTTTTTTGATTTAGCCAAAATTTAAAATCCTTCGCATAAGCTTCTTTTTCTTTGGACAATCCACCGATTACATCTACCACCTCCATTTGGAAGTTAGCGTTTCTAATTTCTAAGGTATTATGTTGAGAATGGATATGAATTAACCTTTCCGTTAACAATTTTAAGATCGACAAAGAAACTGGAGAATCATTTATAAAAGCTCTTGACCTTGCTTGTTTAGTAATTTCTCTACGAATTAATGTTGTTTCATAAAAATCTAAATCATTCTCTTTAAAAAAATCAGTTAAATCGTATTTTGACAAATCAAATTCAGCTTCTACTATAGCTTTATCGCCGTTATTTCCTATGCTAGAAAAATCAGCTCTTTCTCCCAAAACAAGATCTAAAGCTCCAAGCAAAATAGATTTACCCGAACCTGTTTCCCCGGTTAAAGCAGTAAAACCATTCTTTAAACCTAACTTTACTTGATCAATCAAAGCAAAGTTTTGAATATGAAGATGTAATAACATTAGTTTAAGATTTGTTCGTATTTAGAAGAATTAGCAGGGTCAATTCCTTTTAACAAATTCACTACTTCCATTTTTTCTTTTGTTTCTGCATCGATATATAAGTTTTTCAACTCATTCACTTTTGCTTGAATAAAGTTTAAAAGGTTAACAGAATTAGGGCGAACTGTAGATATTTTATTTAATTTTTTTAAAGCTGCTGTAATTGCCTTTCTTCCTTCCGCTTTATTTTCATACAGCTTATCAATTCCTAATCGATGGTACTCATAATTACAAATTCTCAAAGGTTCAAAAAGTTGTTGTTGAATATTATCAACCAACCAGTACCTATTTCTTTTGTTTCCTTTTTCATTTGTTTGCCAACCAGCATTTCCAGAAGACTGAGCATTCGTAACAATCTGTTGGGCCAATGTAAAATACGGAGAACCACCTTTCAAAGAAAATGAATCGTAATCCATTCCTAAAATAAAGTATCCATAAAAGCCTAAAATAGAACTTAAATTATCTCTATAACCATTACTCGGAAGAATTAAAGGAGATTCACCTGTAAAGGATATTTCTACATTATCATCTTGAAAATTAAACATTGTTGTATTGTACGAAGAGTGAAATGCGGGTCTAGATGATTGAATTTGTATAGAGCAAGAAAAGTTTCCATAAGAAGGAATCCCTTTTATTTGTAATTGAATCTGACAATTAATTCTTTCTTCTATTTCAAAATTATCATTCGTCCATTCTTGATTGTTCATGAATTCAAAAATAGCTGTCTCCAAACGATCTAACACCGCCTTATCTGCAGTCGAAACCTCAACTTTAGCCTCTGTAATTATAGAAACTTCACAATTAAATTCTTGAGCATTCACAATAAAAGTGAAAAGAAAAGTAACGAATAAGAAAAATTTCATTTCTGTAATTTAGTATAATAATTTATAATTTCAGCAGCAACATCCTTCTTAGACATTAACTCAAAATTCGTAATATTATTTTGTTCATCGATAATTGTTACCTGATTCGTATCGTGACCAAATCCAGCACCTTTATTTTCTAAAGAATTTGCTATAATGAAATCTAGATTCTTTCTTTTTAGTTTAGAAGTTGCATTTTCTATCAGGTCATTCGTCTCAAGAGCAAAACCAACTAAAACTTGATTATCCTTCTTGTTATCTCCAGCCCAACTCAAGATATCCGGATTCTTAACTAATTCAATATTAATATTTTCGTCTTTCTTTTTGATTTTTTGATCCGCAATATTTTTTGGTCTATAATCTGCAACAGCTGCTGCAAAGATACCTAAATCACAATTCTTCCAATTTTCTTGAACTGCTGAAAGCATTTCATTTGCCGATTTAATTTTCAGCAACTCTAAATTATCATGTTCTAAATCTAGCTTAGTAGGACCGGTGATTAAGGTCACCTTACCCCCTCTGTTTAATATGTTCTTGGCAATTTCAAACCCCATTTTACCCGAGGAATGATTTCCTATAAACCGAACAGGATCGATTGCTTCATAAGTTGGACCAGCTGTTATTAAAACCTTTTTACCTTCTAAATCTTGAGAAACCTGGAAGTAATCTTTTATGGATTCATAAATTTCTTCCGGTTCAGCCATTCTACCCTCACCAATTAACCCACTAGCTAATTCACCTGAACCTGGAGGAATGATATAAACTCCATCTGTTTCAATTTGATCTAAATTTCTTTTTGTCGAAGAATGTTGGTACATATCCAAATCCATTGCTGGTGCAATCATGACTTTAGACTTTGCTGAAAGATAGGTCGCCATTAGTAAATTATCTGAATTACCAGATACCATTTTACTCAATGAATTAGCGGTAAGCGGAGCAATAACAAACAAATCTGCCCAAAGGCCATAATCAACATGATTTGCCCATGAACCATCTTTTTTACCCCAAAAAGAAATCGCTACAGGATTTTTAGATAAAGTTGCTACTGTTAGAGGAGTTATAAAATCACAAGAGGCAGGAGTCATTATACATTTGACTTCTGCCCCAGATTTTATCAATAACCTTATTAAGGATGCAATTTTATAAGCAGCAATTCCTCCTGTAATACCTAGAAGAATGCGTTTATTTTGCATTTAATTATTCTTTTGTTTCAGGAAAACGCATGTAAATTTCATCGTTCAATAACTGATCCATAGCAATAGAAACAGGCTTTGGAAGTTTTTCATAAAACTTAGAAATTTCAATTTGCTCTCTATTTTCAAAAATCTCTTCCAAATTATCAGTTGAAGAAGCAAATTCTTGTAATTTTTGCGTTAACTCTTCTTTTAACTCTGAACTAATTTGGTTAGAACGTCTAGACATAGCAACTATTGATTCGTAGATATTTCCTGTTACTTCTTCTAAGTGAACAGTATCTCTAGTAATAGTAGAACGTTCTGATGTGCTATTTTTAAAATTCATAATATATTATTTATTAAATTCTTGAAATTCCTTTTCCATCGTATCGCTGATTAAATCAACCTCTTTTTTGTACTTCGAATTTGGAAATTCTGTTACAAATTTACGATATCTTTCTAATGTTTCCTCTATTCTTTTGATTTTTTTACTCTCCACACTATTTTTAGTGATTAAATAAGAGTTTTTAACCAAAATATAAGTCACTTCTTCTTTATAAATAGACACTGGATAATCATCTAAAAACGTCAAGGATGTCGTAATTGCAGCTTTGTACTCCATTCTATCCGAGTACCCCTTTAAAGAAGAATAATCTTTCTTCTCTAACTTAAACCTCATTTTATCCATCACTCTATTACAACTATCCACTAAACTAGAATTAGGGAACTTATTAATGAATTGTTGTAAATCATTAATTGCTAATTCCGTTTCATTTTGATCTAATGAATATTCAGGTGAATTATTTAA
>Ga0228670_1001262_pt1 | contig 11449 bp, 14 predicted proteins | sample 85DmetaG_FD_182785 | JGI IMG/M metagenome (GOLD analysis project Ga0228670, IMG submission 182785) | Seawater microbial communities from Monterey Bay, California, United States - 85D | ecosystem: Environmental > Aquatic > Marine > Coastal | place: USA: California | collected 2016-10-13
CGCCAGGCTCGATAGTAACCCCTGTGATATAATCACCAATATGAAATCACGCAATAACGCCCTCGAATTTTCCTCAGTTGGATCCGAAGTACTTGATGCCGGTGACTCCGTTACAGGCAAGAAGTACGGAGCCATTCAGATCATTACTGACACTAACTTTTCTACACTTACTGCCAACAATGTTGACCAGTCCTCTGCTGTACTTACAGGCGTAGAAATCGGTGCAGGTATAGTTCTTTACGGTCAATTTAGTGCCGTAGCTGTAACAAGCGGTCTAGTAATCTGCCACAAGTACTAATATGTTCCTCAGCCTAAAGGGTTCTTTAAACACTAAGTTTCCTAGGTTTAAAGGCATACTTGATACTTATGCTGGTGCATCGGCTGCTTACAGCCTACGCCGACTATCAAGGGTTGCGTCTTCCGTTGTCCGTGTACGACGTGCAAGCGATAACTCCGAGAAGGACTTCTCAGCTACTGACGTATCCTCTGGTGCAATGACGGGCTGGGTCAACAGTCAGATAGTACCACCCCTGGACATCCGTGAGCTGGACTCCAATGGTGAGCGCACAGGTGCATTAGTAGAGGCCGCCGCTGCATACAGTCTCCGTAACCTTAGCTCAAGCTACACAGGTAATGTAGTAGTCGTAAGGCGTTCTAGTGACGACGCAGAGGAAATCTTTACTGCGGCTGAGGTTGCTGATGGGACGCTGACGACTTGGGTGGGTGCTGGCAATGACGGCTACGTTGTGATTTGGTACGACCAATCAGGCAACGGCAATGATGCTGTTCAGGATGTAGCTGGAAGTCAACCTAAGATTGTTGATGGTGGGAGCTTGGTTACTGGCGGGTTGGACTTTGATGGTGTTGATGATGGTTTGTTTACGGTAAGTAATCTTACCGACACGTTTCAATCTGCAACTATCTTTGCTTTAACTCAAGATAATACTACTAGCGGGACTGCCTCTATGGTTAGAATTAGACCAAACGGAATTCCTAGTGCTTTTGATGGCTTTGTGTGGGAAAAAGTCACTAACGATACTTACGGCTCAAATACGCTTATTGAGGGTGCCAATGCAATGCTTGCGGCCGCCGATGCTGGTCAAGGAACCCGAACTACTACTGAGAATCTGAACACTTTAATATATCAGCCGTCTCAAATTTTAGCCTATGAGAACGGAACGCTGGACGCAACTCTTACAAATGTAAGATCTGGCTCTGTTCCAATCGGAGACGTAACACTAGTTGATCAACTTTGGATTGGGCAAAACTTTGATGACAATGCTCGTCCATTTAATGGAACAATGTCAGAGGTTATTATTTATTTTACCGACCAGAGCGACAACCGTACAGCCATTGAAGCTAACATCGGGGAGACCTACGGCATTGACCTACCATCTGGAGTAGACACAGGGTACGACCAAGTGGACGGCTTTGTAGAGGCTTGGTATGACCAGTCAGGTAACGGCAATGATGCTACGCAGAGTGTAGCTGGAAGTCAGCCTAAGATTGTTGATGCTGGTGTGCTTGTGAGTGGTGGGATTTACTTTGATGGGGTTGATGACAGGCTAACCTGCTCTTCGCTTTACTCATCCGACATCTCTATTTTTAATGTCGCCACTACAAGTAACACTGTAAACACTGGCAACTTTATGCGACTGGTTCAACTCTGTGATGGCAGTGATTCATTCCAACTGACAAGGGCTGGAAGTGTTTATATAGGAAAACTGATGTCAAAGAATACAGCATTTCAGTCAGGAACAACCGCATTCGAACACGGAGATATAAATGGTGTGAATTTAATTAGTGCCATTACGTCTAGCACGGACACTGACGCATATATAGATGGCTCCTTGCAGCCCAATGATTCAACAGGTCTCGGTTCTGGTAACGACACAACGACAACAATAGGAGCCAGAGATGATTTGCTAAGTTCCTCCTTCTTTGCTGGTTCTCACGCAGAAATCATCATCTACGACTCCGACCAGTCGGCCAACCGTGAAGCCATCGAAGCTAACATTAACAATCAATACGACATTTACTAATGTATCTAATCTATACAACTGAACAAGACGCTTGTGAGCGTGCAGACGAAGAAGGCAAGGCAATCGGTTATACTTACTGGACCGAAGGCAAGGGAACACGCTGGTTGACTAAGCCAGTCCCTACTGCTGATGGCAAGTGGGCATTGGATGTCTCTGAGTATGAGTTGGACGATCTTGAAGAGTCGTCTGTTGAGTCAAGTTATTTACCAGTAGAAGTAAGTGAGGAAATCTAATGCAGGACATCGTGTATAAATCAACGATTGGAACAGGGGGCTTTATCGCTACAATTGAACTCGGTCACATCAATGAACTTTTAGGGCTAGTCGTTGGTCTTGCTACCCTAGTCTATATGACTGCATCAGCAGTCAAGGTAATCAAGGAACTAAAGGACAAATAATATGAACCTGGAACTACTAGCAATGCTCGGAGGCGGCGTAAGCGGCTTCGTAATGAAACTGATAGCAGCACAGGCAGAATCTCAAGCACGTAACTTCGAGATGATGATCAAGCAGCAGGTAGCGGCAGATGACTCCGCTGATCGTGCGGCAGCTCGTGGTGGTGTATGGGTTCGTCGCATCTTTGTAGGGTTCATTCTGTTCGCTGTAATCGTAGCCCCATTCATCCTGTCCCTTACATCGACCCCAGTTACTGTCGAGAAGGAAGGACTAGGAGGTATCTTTAAACTGCTTGGTCTAGGTGCAGGTAGCTGGGAATCCTTACAGGGATTCGTACTACTTCCCGAAGTTCGCCAGGCTATGCTCGCCATCGTGGGATTCTACTTTGGTTCATCTCAAGTAAAATAATAATATGTACGGACGTAAAACAAAAGATGCCGGCAAGGGTTCCTGTGGTGAACGTGGGGGTTGCGGCTGCGGAAAGAAGAAATAATGCCTAAGGACGCTTGCTATAAGAAGGTCAAAGCCCGTTATAAGGTGTTTCCATCTGCGTATGCAAGTGGGGCAATTGCCAAGTGCCGCAAGGTAGGAGCCAAGAACTGGGGAACCAAATCCAAGAGGAAGAAGGTTTGAATGCCAGTACGGAAGACACAGAAGGGAGCCGACCTCAAGCGGTGGTTCAAGGAGGAATGGGTAGATGTCCGATCAGGGAAGCCCTGTGGACGACAAGCGGGAGAAAAGCGAGGAACGCCTTACTGCAGACCATCAAAGCGTGTCAGCGAAAGAACCCCTGTTACTGCAAGCGAGATATCCGAAGGACAAAAGAAAAAGCGAATATCCCAGAAGAAGAAACTGGGTCAACCAGCAGGGAAGCCCAAGAAAGTTAAGCCAATCAAGAGGAAGAAATAATGCCTGACAAATCCAAGATGAAATGCAACGTGCCACGCCGTGAAGTCCAAGGCGGGAAGAAGTTCGTCGTGAAGGCTTGCCAGGGTGGTAAAGAAAAGATCGTCCGATTCGGGGATGCTAATATGAGCATCAAGAAGGATCAGCCAAAGCGTAAGAAAAGCTACTGCGCTCGTAGCGGTGGCATTAAAGGAAAGAGCAACAAACTATCTGCTAACTACTGGAGCCGCAAGGCTTGGAATTGCTAATTTAAAATATGCCTGTTTACCACAGAACTCAAAGACTCCAGATATTTGGAGAGAAGCCAGAAATTCAAAAGCTGTACGGTAGTCGCTACCGTATGGTTGTTCGCTGCGTAGCTAAGAATGATACAAAGGCTTGGTACGACGATAACAAGGCTCAGATCTTTGCTGACTTTGGTTCACTGTACTCAGCCCAGATGTCAGTTGATGGCATTGATGCGCGTACAGGTGAAGCCTATGACGATATGGTTCTCGTCAAGAATGAGGCATCGTACACACGATCCGGGGAGTACGTCATCATATTCACGTACGAGACACTTACGGACAGTTTTGTACAGGAGACGGAGGACAAGGTTGACTTTGACCTGAATGGACTCAAGAGACTTACACGTACGATCATTGCCAAGGACACGGTTGCCTACAGCTCCGTTGTTGGCACATCGACCACAGGAACGTCTCCAGTGCTTACCCTAGCCCAGATATCAGAGGATCAACTAGAAGCCTCTGAGGACGGTTTTAAGCGCATACAGGAGGTATGGCTGGAGAGTGGTGTAACCTCCGTATCAACTGACAAGGATTCAATCACTGACGAGGTCGCAGTAAATGCTTTAAATCTGACCGCAGCTCAGGTCAGAACCGCAGTCACTGAGGTTACGGCGAACCATAGTTTAAAGTCACAATCAACCAATGACTTCGAGGGACTAAACAGCTTTAGGTATGTATTTGAAATCAGATCAACTACTACCGAAACAGAGCTGGGCGATGCTCAGATTGGGGTAAATTTTTCTACGGGCATACAGACAGATGGAAGCAGTGACTTTATTATTGAGCGTCAGTACTCAATCTCATCAGCTAATGTAGCTAGTTCCATCAAGAAACTCATTCCTCCAGAAATCAATGACCCAGTATTTGACGGCACTGGCGGTACACAGAAGGCACACATAGTTGACCAGGAAGTAAAGCCAAATGGGAAAGATGGTGCTGTATTGACACGAACATTTGCAATGCTACCTACGCACTTAGATGAGTGGGATGAAATGGTTATTCGATTCCCTGGTGTTGACCGTGGTCCATTCCAGCTTGATGAAGGTTTTGCCTTCCGTTCGCAGCCATATAGTGAAGCTGTGCCAGTCAGGATATGCCGTGACTTTTTCCTATCAAACCCACAAAGGATTTGCCGTCCTGCTGAATTTCGACCAGTTGACGAGAACGGGAACCGAGTAGCAGTATTAACTGCTAACACAGTGCCAACGGCTGACGAATACATTGGGTATGTTAATTCTGGGAAATACTTAAATGACCGAGTATCCATTCACCGTTGGCAGGGTGATATCTGGGAACGTAGGATAACACAATTTAAAGCTGAGTAATGAGTAAAGGTAATCCAGTTATTAAAAGGACTATTGTCCCGACCACTAGGAAGGTTAAGGATCCACCCTTAGATCAAAGAATTTCGGACATTGAATCTCAATTACGACCATTCAAAAGAATGGAGTTACCTGGTGCAGATAATGGCGAAAGGATTATTGAAGCGAGTAATATAGTAATACCAAATGCTTAGTCAAGAGGACAGATTACGACGTGCCAAGATGGATATGGATGCCCTGCGCAGAATGGAATCCCCATATTCCCGTGTACTTATGTCCAGTGGCAATGTAGTTCTTCCTAACAAGGAGGAGAGAACCAACATTGAATTATCTCCAGAGAAGATTATTGTAACTGCCCTTGGACCATTTGACGACGATATGAGACTAAGGATTGGTGAAGTTGATATTTTTAATCCACAAAGGGCGGCGGATTGGTATCGAGGGTCCGTGGACTTACCGCCAGGAGGAAATCCCAACTGGCGAACCAGCGGATTCCGAATAGGGATCGTAACCAGGAGTGAGGCTATTGCTGCTGGAGCTGATTGGACTCTTGGTGCAACTGTAAGTGTTGATACATTTGACGGGTGGTCCTACGAATATCGCACTTCCCCGTGGACTGCTAAAGTAATTTGGAACAGTAAAAAAATTACTAGGCACTCAGGAGGGTCTAGTTCTACAGGTTCATCAGAAGGACCACCACCATCTCCACCGGACTATTATAGAACGGGACCTCACTTCATTAGCTATATACCTAATGGCAGCTTTACACTAAATTAACTATTATGCCAGAAATTACTATTTACACAAATGACGGGGACTGCGCTAACGGCGTAGCTGAACTTAACCCATTTACCGTTGGTGATACAACCAATGATTGGACGCTTAAATTTGTAAATGAGGATGGGGATTTTTATGCACCATCAGGTGTTACTATGCGGGTAGGTCATACTAACGGCTTGCCCGACGGGACTTACAATAATGCATTCAAGTGGGTTGATAGAGCGGATAATGAGAGCACTGGAAGCATTAGCGTATCCAGTGGTGTACCAACCTTGAGTTTTGATACTAATCCCGTCGGTGGGGTTGTTGGTACAAATGGTGTTTATATTCTGCGTGGCCCAAGGTTAGATGGAGCCATAACTAGTATTCAAATTTTGGATCCTGGAAAGTCTCTTTCGGTTGGTGCTTTTTTATCCCTAAATATAGATGGAACTAGGCTGGGTCTAGCTGGCTACCTTGGCACTTCAAATGTCGTAATAAACACGAATCCAAGCGGGACAGCTTATGCTTCTGCTAGTGCTTTCACAGGCAGTGGTGGTTTTATAACTTATGTAAATCTATATACGGGAGGAGCTGGTTTTCAATCCGCCCCATTAGTATATTTAGAAGCTTCATCCCTTTCGGCTACGGGCACGGGCAGGCTGCCAGTGCTTGAAGCAAAAGGGAATTGGCCGAAATATGAGTTTCCATTTAAGCGCGACGAGAGTGGTAATAACATTATTGCCGCTACTACCTTATCCCCTTACTCGGACGGGCAGGTGACCAATGTTACTGAATATGACCACAGCACCTTAGTCATCCGACCTGAGACAGTTGCTACTGCTTCACTGTCACAAAGTGGAATCAATTGGGTTGGTACTATGAACCCGATTAACTCCTATGTTACAGAGAGACTGAAACTTCGTAACAGTACTCAGCTTGATTTGCAGATACGTGGAGATGGTCGCACGCTATTCCAAGGTCAGCTTACTGTCCTGAACAAGATAGCGTAACCACTATGATGCAATCATCAGATTGTGGAATCCGAGATGACTTTGACACATATAGTTGGGAGTCACTTCAATTCACGCAATCTAGTCCAAATGTATTTGCTTTCGAAATCGACTCTCTGGATTTTTACACCTACTCTTAGACCCTTCACCCCTATGATATAATATCATTATGAATTATAATTATAATACACAAAATCAATATTCAAGTAACTTCCCGGGACTATTTGGTCAAGGTCAGCAAGGCTGGGGACAGGGTGTGACCGGGCCAGTGCCTCCTGGTACACCGATAGGTCAATCTCGTCCACCAGTCTGGGGTTTACCACACGAGAAAGGTAATCCTATGAATGACCTAGTATACAACAAATTAGCCAAGGAAGCAATGGTTAGGCATAAAATTGCAATGAAGGATAGTCCTGGTACGATCTTTTTTCCGCCTGAGGTTCGACAACTTAATAAAGAAGACGCGACCAAATACCTAGATCAATATTGGTCATCATTCAGTCGGAATTACTAATACCTATTTATAATTATAGTCAAGACATAGGAGTCCCAAAAGGTCTCGGTAAATCTAATACCCTCTCAGCCTTTTGGCAACATAACCCTGTGAAGCAATAACATTATGAATTATAATTATAATATACCGAATGAATATCCAAGTAACCTCCTAGGACTATTTGGTCAAGGTCAGCAAGGCTGGGGCCCAGACAAGGTAATTTCAAAATCAACGGGTAAAACTATAGGTAGAAGTATCCCAAAAATAGGTGGATCATTTTCGAGCCATTCCGAAGAACAACAAAGAGCAATCTTGGGAATGTTATTCGGTAATGGACGCTCTAGTGGTTCTCAGACAAACTCTAAAAACTTTGCGTACGCCCAAAAAGTGCGTGATGAAAGGGCGCGTATGAGGGCGGGGAGCCGGGATCAGCTTCTAGCGTATCATCATTTCCTGAGGAATCAAATTCCTCAGGAAACTGTTTATGAACCCGAATGGGTAAAGCAGGCTCGTTTACACCGCCTAAACAACGACATATTCAGTCGAAAACGCTAAGAGTTTTTTGACTGTAAGTTTCATAGAAACTAAACTACTTATGATATAATACCTCTATGGCGCAACATTTTTATTCACCATACCGTTACTCACCCTTCTCTCCCTTTGGAGCATATCAACCCGAAGAGGAACTACTGTACCCAGAACAGGGTATGCAGTACGGATACACTGACGACTATCTGTTTGGGGCATATCCAACCGATAGTGGCGTTGATCCTACTATTTCTCAACCAGCAGCACCAGAAATACCACAGGGCGCACCTGGTAGCCCTCAAGCATTCTTTGAGGAGTACAGGTCACAAGGACCGTTGACACCAGAACAAATTTCACGCGGTGAAGCCGCTGCCGCACGTATGGGCAGGACGTTTGATCCAGATACTGGATTCTCACAGGCTACAGTCCAAGCTGGTCCAGCCGCCCCAGTGACATCTGGGCTAGTAACACAATCGGGGATTCCTCTAAGTGAGTTTCTTAGTGGTGCTGCTATACCTAGTGCTGGACTACGTGCTGAGTCCCCTATGTACGCTGATGACTCTATGTCCCGTGGGTTTACTGGAGATGCTGGTAGAGCTGCCTATGAATATGCTTCTGCGGAACGTGAAGGACGACCGGCTGCACGTATGCAACAACCGGGTGAGACAATCACTGAGCGTGATACACGTGTAGCTGGAGAGCGTACTACTGGTCCTCGTACCTACGGTGGTTACACAACTGCTCAACTGCGTGGCGCAGTTGGTGGCGGTAAGGCTTTAAGGGCAGCTCAAATGCAAGCTGAGATGCAAGGAAAGCAAGCTGAGGCAGAGTACCTCCAGGAGCAACAGATGGCCGCTCAAGAAGCTGCCTACAAACAGCAGCAATCGATCCTAGAGAGTGAACTAAAGCAAGCCGCAGAATCCGCAAAACCAAGTGATTTGAGAAAGGCCATTGATGAAGTGAATAGTCTGGTTGAGTTGGGTGCTATTACTGAGGATCAATCTAGTGCAGCCCTATTGAGTGCATTGAAGTACGATCCAGGGAAGGTACTTGGTTTTGACGATATCACGAAAAAAGGCATCACAGGGAAGAAGGTCACTGAGGCGGAAGTCACCGATCTTAGGAATCAAGGATATGACCCCACAGTAAAATTTGACTCCAGTGGGCAAATGTACGTCACACAGATGGGAACATTTAGACCGCAGGACGCAGATGCGGGATTAACTTCAGGTCAGGATAAACTACTAGAAGAGATGGCAAAATCCCTGAGCCCTTGGTATACTGGTGGTCGCCAACAAGCTGAAGCAAATTTAAATACATATGACTCCCTTGTAAATAAGTTGACTTCGGGTGAAGTAACCACAAGAAATATATCCGACTTAACGCCAGAGGCACTTGGGATTAGTGATTTGTTTAGACAGCTCGTCAATCCAAGCGGTCAAGAGGCGGTTGACAGAGTCAGACAGGTTGTTTTCCAGGGATTGAAGGACACTCTGGGTGCTCAGTTTACTCAGCGCGAAGCTGAGAGATTGGTGTCAGCAAGTTATAATCCCGCCCTCGATGAAGCAACTAACATTGCCCGACTCAAGGATGCTCGCAATGTACTCTCTGATGTTATAAATGCAAAAAATGCATTTGCTAATCACATTGCAAGTGGAGGTGGTCCAGCAAGTTTTGAAGGGCTTATGCCATCCGAGGTGCTTTCATCGGGCGTAAGAAACATTGAGTCAATGTATTCTTCGGAGGCGAGTGGTCTTACGGGATTCCAAGCCCCTAGCGGCATTGTGATAACAGAGAAAAAGTAGTAAACACCACCAAATATATATGCCAGTATACAACATTACTACAGATACTGGTCTTTTGCTTACGCTTGAGGCTGATGGGAATATAACGTACAATGATGTTACCGCATTCCTAAAGAACAGGCAGAAGGTAGCTCTTGAGTCACTAGCTGCTGGACCCCAGTTCAGGGAGTCCGGAATCACAAGTAAGGGAAGACGCAGACGCACGATGGAACCCTCCAAGGAGTTTTACTCTCGGAGTATTCCTGCGGCACTAAACATACCGGAAGATAAGTTCAATTATTCAAGGTCCTTGCCCTTTGGATTGAGGTCAAAATTGGATTTCTTGCAGGATCAAACCAGTAAGTCAGCTATCCTGCGAAGAGAGTACGGAGAGGATAATGTTGCCAGTTTAAACCTTGGGGGGAACCCAACTCTATTATTCAGGGACCCAGAGACTGGAGAGTGGAGCCTAGCTGACTCAATGGAATTTGAGTTCGCAGATATAACCGCAGATATTGTCGGGGACATCCTGCCTGTTGGTGCAGGTATCCTTTCGGGTACGGCTGCTTTATTAGCGTCATCTCCTACCGCTGTGGCATCGGTTGGCACAGTACCTCTAGCCACAACGGCAGCGGCTTCAGCAGCAGCAGAGGCAACAGTTGGGGCAGCTCAGGACGTATTTGCCAAGAAGGCATTTGATTTGGATACTGATCTATCTGAAATACGCGATAGAAGAGCTAAGGAAATGGCCGTTAACTTTGCTATTGACTTAGGAACAATGAAGGCTGGCAAAGTATTTAAGGGGCTATTAGGGAAGGAGGGAGTTGACGTTGCTTCTAAGGAGGTTGCAAAGACTTCAGAAATGCTCAACCGAAGAGTCCCTACATATATGATGCAGGGTGAGGAGGGTATAAAGCGATCACAAGACATTGCATCGAAGTTTCCTGATAGTACAGCGGCGGCGTTTATGGAGGATGTTCGAGATGCAGCAGGGCAAAGAGTGATTAATGAATTCGGGGTGGAAGAATTATCTGCTGAGGGATCCGACAAGATCATCCGAAAGGGGATGGATAATATGATCAAACAGACCAAGGATGATATAGATAAGATCCAATCATCTCTTGATAATCTGGCAATCGAAAAAGCTAGTGTCCAGGCATCCACTGAGGGCCAAGCTAGATCACGAGCAAGAAAAGAAGCAAAGAAGGCATTTGATGCGGAGTTGCAACGTAAAGCTAAGAATGTCGTCACTACAGGTGACGTTTCACCAGAAAAAATTGGACTGAAGTTTCAGCAAAGGATGGCGAGCAAGTACGTGGAGATTGAATCAGCTTCAAGGAAGGCTTTTGAGGATGCATATTTCAAGATGCAGAATGCGAGAGCAAGTGCTAGTGAGTTATCCAGCGTATTTGGAAAGATTAAGAATCAAGCGATTCTTGACAATGAGGACGATGTAATACGTGTCCTTGCACCAACGGGTCGCACAGCATCTGGTCGAGCAGTTGACTCGCTGGAGGACATTGCTGGGGAGTCAATCAGCTTCAAGCAAATCAACGAGCTGGTTCAACTTATAGAGCAAAAAACAAAGCGTGGTGCAGCCACACCAGGATTTAATGCCAGTTCATACAGGAAGCTAGCAGATGAGTTAAGGAAGAAGCGAGCAACGTTACTTAACCGCGCTTCACCTGAAGCCCGGAAAGCATTTAATGCAGCAAACAAGGACTTCCGCAATACAGTTTTACCGTTCCGAGAAAGCGATATATTTAAATCTATTCGACCCGAAATAGGTCAAAACTATAGTAAGGCTATCAATTCTGCGTCCAGAGGGGAAAATGTAGTGCTTCCTAAGCTATCATTGGGCGGCACGGAAGTTATTAGCACTGCCCTCAGAAACCCTAAAAACGTCAAGGACTTCCTTCG
>Ga0228670_1001267_pt1 | contig 11393 bp, 8 predicted proteins | sample 85DmetaG_FD_182785 | JGI IMG/M metagenome (GOLD analysis project Ga0228670, IMG submission 182785) | Seawater microbial communities from Monterey Bay, California, United States - 85D | ecosystem: Environmental > Aquatic > Marine > Coastal | place: USA: California | collected 2016-10-13
AAGCAAGTGCAACTTTAATATATCTTCTATCTGAAAATAAAGGTTGGTCACCTGGAATTTTACCTACAACATTATCACCTATTCCAGCTTTTGTATTAACATTATCGGCACTTACTTGAAGGCTTTCTTTGATTTCTTCTTTATTATTTTGAGCTTGGGCTTTTTCTGCAATACCATTTGATGAGATTTCTTCTGCTGTTTGTTCAAGCTTTTCATTACTCGTTAATGCAAGCATTCCATTCTTAACGTCTTCTGTTAAGGTGGTTCTAATCTCCTTATCCATATTAACAAAATTAGATGGATGTATTGCCCAAGGTAATGCATCAAGGTCTTTTACCTTTTTCATTCTCTTATGAGCAGGTAATTCATTAAACATTTGTTTAAATAATGACTTTCCTATTTCTTCTGTACTCCCTTTCTCATCTTTACCATAATCAGAAAACTCTGCTGGGTTGTATCTTTTACTAAATTGATTAGGCGAACCAACATCAGTTGTTTGTATATTTTTATGATGTTGTAAATATGCTGGAAGTTCTCCAATGGATGTACATTCTACATTAATGTTGTAAGATTCATTATCTCCAAAATTAGTATTTCCACCTGTTATAATTGCTAGCATTGCATCATAACTTCCATTCGATTTTTTTCTTTTTTCTTGAACGTATGCTATATTTTTATATCTAATAACTTCACAAGTGGCAGAAGTATCACTTGAATCTTTACTTGCATACGTTGACTGTCCTGGTAATCCATTATATGATAAACCTCCACTTTTAGTTTCAACATTTCCACCAAATTGACATTTTTGTGATACACTCTGATTTTGATTGAATCCAAATTCTATTAAACAATGTACTCCTGGTTCCATGAAGTAATTAATAATAAGTTCTGCTTGACCTTTAGTGTATGCGGTAATTGTAAAAGATGCCTTTTTACTTAAACCTTCATTTCCTTGTGATATATCTAGTGCACTAATTGTAGGAGATGGTCTAAATGCTCTTTCATTACCTGCATATATTGATGTACCATTTTTATTTGTACCAACTCTACCACTTTTTTGAGTATCACCATATTTTTCTGAAAAAGATTCTATATTTTTAATAGATTCTAATGTTAAAAATTCATGTAAAGTTGAGGTTACTCGTATCCAAGGTTGAAGTTCAGACATACCTTTATTGTTACCGGCTCTGTTAACCATGGTTTTATAAATACGACTATCTATGTTTGCAAATTGTGGAAACCCCATAACTATTCGTAAAAATTATTTAAAATTGTATTTTTATCTATTGGTATTCTTATTATCGTTCCTTCTTTTAATGCAAAGGGTGCATCGTGGATATTATTTGAAGCTGCAATTATCCACCATAATGATGAATCACTATAAAATTGATTAGCTAAGGTATCTAACCTATCACCACCTTGAGTTACGACATAAATATCACTATCTCTTTTTGGTATCTTAGGATAACGTTTTGAACGAAATACGGTTTTACCATTTTTGAGTTTTTTACTTCTATTATTTTGATATCTACTTGACATACTTTATATTTTTTTCTTTTTTCTTGACACACCTATAGCCTCATCCATTGCTCGTGATAATTCAATTTGTCTTGGAGTTTTTTCTATTATTTCACCAGTTCCATGCATTAACTCCCAAGGGCTTCCCCATTGAGATACTTCATGAAATTGATATGTATTTATTTTAGATACAGTATGAGGTCCTTCTGTTTTTACAAATATATTACCAGGGTTTGTAGTTGCTTCATCTTTGGCCATAGGAGGTAATTGATTATATTTTATTTGTTCAACTTTTATTCCTTTACCCATATATTGTGCTTTCCTATTTGTGATATATTCTGCTTGAGCTAATGATATACCTGCTTTCTTTTCTAATTCCTTTTTAGCTTGTATTGGTGTTTTTCCTTTCAATGAATCTGCTACCGAAGATTGTGCACCTTCAGTTTTTATATCTTCTGTTGCTGTATCTGAAGAAGGAGGTATTGTTGGTGGTACATTAGGATTTATACTTGGTACATGAGTCTTTATCATACTCCCAAGTTCCAATTTAGCAACGGATTGTTTTCTTATTGTTAATTTCGGTATTTTTATTGGTTTTGCTGTTCCGGTACCATTAGAATTAACTCGTTCATTTGTTGAAAAGTTTGTTGCTTCTCTTTGTTCATTAATTTTTTTAACTGCTGCTTTACTTAAATTGAAATCATAAAGTTGTTGTTCATCACCCTCTTGTTCAATAAATTTAAGTGATATTGCTATATCAATAAATTTTGGTAAATATCCAATAGAACCCTCTGTTTCCCAAACTCCTTCATCTGGTATTGTATAACTTAATGAATCAATAAATGAAGTTCTATTACTATACATTGAACCTAATCTAAATTCTATAATAGGTGGGTTTGATAATCCATTTTTAATTGTTGGATAAGTATATGAAGTTAGTACTTTTAATCTTTCCCAAATAGTAGCAAGTTCAACTGGAGATGCTGCAGCAACTTTTACATTGAACGATAAACTTCTTTCAATTCCCTCATATAAATAAAATTGATAAGGGTTTCCTAAAAATTTTTGTCCAGACCATGATGGTGAAGTGGTTTCTGTAATACCTGAAATGATTGCTCTAAATACAATAGGTTTTGTTCCACCCTTTCTTCTGAACCACAATGGAATTAAATCAGCATATGTTTTATCATCCGTTTTTATGAATGAATCAGTTTCATCCAAATCAAAGTCATCTCCTACACTTACGGTATTGATATTATCAGAATTAGTTAAACCATATAAGTTTTCTAAACTATTTGCTTCTGCAATACTTCCTTTTACGACACCTCCCCTTTCACCGTTCTTATAAACATTAGCATATGGTTCTTCAGAACTATATTGATATCGTATCTTTTTAGCTTCTTCTTTATCTTTTGCTTGAAATGCATATTCAGTATTTCCAAATCTTCCTATTGTACCTCTTGGAATTGCATATGCTGGAGATACATCTCTTAAATCTATTTGACTATCACTTGCATTTGCAAACTTAATTGGAGATTTATCATAATAACCCTCAAAATCTTGATACCCACCCTCGTTTTTATAATCTCTTACATCTTTTACTATTTTAGTATATGGGTTTTTATCTGAGTATTCTTTAATTTTTTCTGCATTATCATCACCAGCAGCTTCACCTATTGATTGTGGTCCACCAAATAATCCTTCTCTTGCTTTATCTTTTAAAAGACCAATTCCCTTTCCTAATGCTTGTTTACCAATAGTTGTTGGGTTACCACCACCCGATTGTTTTAAAAACTTACCAACATCTTTACCATTTGGTCCATATAAATCTTTTGTAATTGGAGTTTGAGAATTATTAACAGAACCCTCTCCCTTAACATTTGGTTTACTATCAATTATTTTATTTACAACTTCACTTGGAATTAATCCCTTTGGAATTCCTAATTTATCATTTACAAAATTACGAGCTTCTGTGATTTTACCACCGATTAATCCACCGCCACCTTCAGTACCACCCGTACCTTGTTTCATCTTCTCCAAATCAGGAGTAGAACGAAGAGCAATACGAGTTGCCTCATTACCATATATTAAAGGATTATTTACATCAACTAATGATTTAATTCTAATACCACTTGTTTCTTGTTCTACAAAAGTTTCTTTATCAGCCTTAACTGATTCCTTTAAACCACTACTATGAAATAATTCCATTATTGTTCTTGACATAATTTACTCCTAGTTTATTGCAGTAGATTGCATTTGATTATTATCTTCATTACTAAAAATTGTTTTACCAACCGTCTGACCGTTCATTTTTATTATATGTCCTTTTTCAAGAGCAGAGGTCATTAATTTTAACTGATTTAACATTTGTTGTTCTAATGATTCTCCACCTTGTTCTATTGCTGAAGCTTCTTCTGAATTATCACCACCGATTCCTAACATAGATGCTAAAGCTATAATTGGTACAGATATTGCAGCAAGTCCAGCTAACATAAATAATCCTGGTAAACCAACTGCTCCTAAAAATGCTAGTGATGTTCCAAGTAAATACATTGAACCTGCTAACCCAACAACTGCTAATGAGAATAAGGCAAGTTGTCCTACTTTTTCTAAAGTTATTGCTCCCATGATTGATAAAAATCCATCAGTTATTGGTGGAATCATTGATGCAATCCCTTCAAATGCTCCTCTTAATACATCTCCAAATGCAGATATTACCGGAGCAGTTAAACTAAGTGCATATGCAAGAGGAATTAATGCCGCACCAAGTAATGCTAAAATACCCAATCCTATTAATATAGGAGCAGCTGCAGCAGATACAGTAGCACCAAATGCAGATAATCCAAGTCCGAATGCTCTTAAACCTGCTCCTGCTATTTTACCGAGTAATCCTATTCCTAACATACCTGGTATTGCTGCTATCATTGCAACCATACCTAACGCAGTTGGTATTAAGTTAAGTGCACCGAAAAGAACTTTGGGGTTACCCATAGCTTTTAATCCTTCTGCTAATGATTTTAATCCACCTGAACCTTGTTTGTTTGCCTTGAATCTCATATCAGGTTTACCCATCTTGGTCATAGGACCCATTGTTTTGGGACTTACAAAATTCAAGAGTTTATCTTTTGCTCCACCTATCGCACTACCAATACCACCAAACATTCTTCCCATTATGCCAGTTTTTTTATTTGCTAATGCCATTAAAGTAAGAAGTCCAGCTATTCCTGTTAATATTGTAGGTATATAACTATTACCAATATTAGCTATCATTTCACCCATACTATCGAATTGAGAAACTCCTATTGAAGTCATATCATTGGCTTGACCTTGATTGGTTGCCATTTTTTTAAATTCTTCAACAGTAACTCCTAACAAGTCTGCAGTTTGTTTCTTTTGGTAGTAATCCATTTGATTGAATGCAGATATTCCACCGAGTTGTCTTAATGTTTCTTGAGTTGCTCCCTTTAAATCACCCGCATACGCAAGTTCTCTAGCTTTACTTAGGTTAATATTTTTACCTAACATAGCAGAAAGTTCTAATTCTTTAGTTATTGATGATTCAAAATCTAACAGATTATCTGTTATTCCTGCAATTTGGGACATTGATACACCAAGTTTTGCTGCATATCCTGCTGCAGCTAATATATTTTTTCCACCATCTTTTCCAAACAATGCAAACTGTTCAGTATTTGCTGCTAAATCAGCCATCAACTGTGATGGTATAAGATTATTCTGATTAGCAAATTCTTGAGTGGTTTTAAGCATATTATTAGCAATATCCTTTGAACCACCATTTACTCCAGCAAAGTTTTGTTGTAATCTAGCAGCATCGGTTGCCGATACTCCCATATTTTTTGATATTAAGAGTGTATCTTCAAGAACTCTTTCTGATGGTATATTTCCAAACTCTTGTGAAAATGCTTTAAGGCCTTCATTTGTATTATCAAAATACAAACTCAGTAATCCAACTTCATAGGAAAGATTACCCAATCCTCCACCAACATTACCTATTTCTCTATTAGTTTCTGCAATTTTTCCTGCAAATTTTCCTGCAGCTGCAAAAGCTAATCCTAGAAAACCAAAAATGTTAAAGACTTGTCTTGCTGCAGATTCTAAAGTTTCTGATATACCTTGAAACTTTTCTTTCAGTTGTTCGGATGCTTTATCACTTGCTTTTAATGACTCTTTTTCTTCTTTAGTTGATTTAGCAATATTACCACTTGCTATATTTTGTTTTTTAAGAGAGTCAAGTACTTTATCGTTTAGTTTTAATACTTTTTGAAGATTAGCTATTTTATTATCTATTTCGTTTGTTGCTGCTTCTATTTGTATTGTATCTTCAATATTAAGTTCTGATAAATCTCGTGAAAGTGAGAGTACTTCAGCTATTCCTTTGGCTTGTTGAGGAGTTATATCGTCTCCCAATGATTTGGCTAAATCATTTGTTTCTTTTTGTTGATTTTTAAAATCTCGGTAACTATTACTTATACGACTTATACTTTTTTCTGATGATGCAAATGTTTTTAAATTATCTTCAAGTATTTTTGCAGATTCTTTTTTTAATGCAATTGAATCCGCTTCTAACTTAAGTGCTTCTACTTTATTTTTTTTAAAGCGCAGGTCATTATCAAGAGCGAATTTAGCTATTTCCTGTTCCTTAGCTTTAATCTCTTTTAATAATTGTAATCTGCTTTTTTCTCCAGCCATTGTTTACCTTAAGTTATTTTATTTTATCTTTACCTAACTTCTGTGCTTGCTTATTGTATTTTTCAATAGATTTTGCTAAATCTTCTCTATCTTTTTTTAATTTTTCTAAAGAGTCAACAATTTCTTTTGGGAATTTTCTTTTTCTTACCTTACTGATAAACCTATCAGCAGTTCCATCTCTTAAATTATCGAATACATCTCCAAAGAAACGAGATAGCATATTTTCATTTATTTTATTTTTAGACATAGTGCTTTTCCTATATAATTGTTCTTATATAAATATAGGGTAAAAAAAAAGTGAGGAATTATTTCCTCACTCTTACATTTGGTCCTTTAGAACCACTCTTTTTACTACTTTTATCGTATTCTGCTTTTTCTTTTGCTTTACTATCTACTAGTTTTTTGAAATAGAATCTTCTCCAATGAATAGGCATTGTATAAACCTCTGCCCAAGTAAATCCATTACCGAAGTTAACCATTTCCCAAATTTGATTATGTAGTTGGAGACTATAATCATTCGGAAGGGTAAAAAAACCCGGCACCTAATGGTATATCAAGAGCCTCCTTCTCTCCTGTTAAATCTGAAGTAAAATCAAATTTTAATTCTAAATCTGGACTAATTTGTTGTATATAGTTTCTTAATACTCTTGAATCTCTTGCTAATAAATTATTCTTAACAAAGTTATTAATGAATCCTCTATCATTGTTACCCTCAATCTCTTCTATCATATATCTTAAACGAGTACTTATTTCACTACTTACGCCATCTTTATCTTTACTTAATCTATTAAGTGCTTGTATTTCAGCATTAATATCTTTTTCATCTTTATGTGATAATAGTTTAAAGACTATCTTTTTCTTTGCAATTGGTAATTCAAATTCATATTTGTTATTTGAATTTAAAAGAGTACTATCTATTTCTTTGATTTGTATTTTAGCTAAATCAACATTTGTTTTTTGTTGTTCGCCTGAGAATGGGTCGGTTATATCTACTTGATAATCTTTACCATATCCTAAAATACGGGTTGCTAAGAGAATTGCGTTTTTATCACCGATTAAAATATCGTCAATATTTACACCTTCTTCTACTACAACAGATTCAAAGAGTTTATCGAGCACCACCCCCTTCCTTATCAAATTTTGGGAAGCAAGTATATCCTCTTCACGAGCAGTCATATACTTAATCTCCACCGTACCCTTTGATAATGGGTTTTCTGGTGAGTAAACCTTACCTTTTGATGGAAGGTCTATAATTTCAGTTGGAAATTCATAATTTGCCATAACATTTAATTTATTTGTTTGTATATAAATATATAACTTTTAAAAAATTAGAAAAATAAAGACACAAAAAAAGTTCTCACTAAGAGAACTTTTTTCTTTATAAAAATATATTTTGGGAGTATTAATATTCTAATATTGCATAATCATAAGATAGTGTTAAAGTAATTTCAACAGGATCAGTCGCGTTTGACCAATCTAAATCATTAAACACTGCATTATTGATAAATGCACCTTTCATAGTCCATTGTTCAATTTTATCACCAACTGGTCCTAATAGGTAACATTGGATATCTTTCTTATAGAAATCTGCATATCCATCTCTACCTGTAATAGATTCGTGAGATGTTCTCACCCATTCCATTACTGCTTGAGCACCTGAAGGAACGATTGGGTCATATAGAGTAATCTCTATATCTTGCCATTCACCTTTTCCTTTAAGTTTTCTTTTAACGTTAATGTGGTCTAAGGTAATAGTTTCAAACTGAATTGAAGGTCTATTTGCTGTTTTTATAAGATATGAAGGGATACCATCGATTTCCATGATGAATCTATTCTTCATCTTCGGTTCGAAGTTGGTATAAAACATATCGTTAAATTCTAATACTTCTGCCATTTTGTTTTCTCCTAATTATATTCTACTATAAATATAGTTCTTTTTTATTTTTAATTAATTATGCCGAGAATGATGCTCCAGTCGGTAATATGTTAAAGTCTAACACGATAAATTCAGCAGTTTTTGTTGGTTGTAAGAAAATCTGTCCAGCCAATATATTTCTGTCGATAACATCTGGTGTGTTATTACTTTCGTCCATCACTACTCTAAAAGCATACAATCCTTGTCTTTGTTGTATTCCTTCTAAATAAGGATTCACAGTATTTAAGAATCTACTTCTTGTTTGTGAAGTATTTTGTTCGAATACTAAGTATCTTGAAGTTGAAGCGATATACTTCTTAACTTTAATCATTAATCTTCTTACGTTAATTCTATCAAGTGCTGATGCTTTATCTTGTAAAGTTTTTTGTCCGAAAGCAACAATACCCTCTCCTGGGAATTGAGCGATTGGATTAATTTTACCTTCATATAAAGAATCTCTTTCAGCATGTGTCAATCTATTTAATACAGAAACAGCTCCTACGATACCACCTCTGTTTAAACCTGCAGGTGCAAACCATTCTGCTGCGATAGCATCATTTGCTGCATATATTCCTGGCATCAATACTGATGGTGGAACTGCAGTTAATTTATTAGTGTTTCTGTCGATTGTTTTAACCCATGGGTAGTATGTACCTACATAGTTAGAATCAACCGCTTCACCTTGTGTAATTGCTTCAGCGATAGTATCTCCACCGTCATTAGCATCACCAATAAAGAATGCATCTTCTCTTGCTTCTACCATATCAACTACTTTATCAAATACATAAGAATGTAATCTTCTAACTACACCTGGTGCAGATACTAAGTTAATATCGAAATCATCTGGATTAGATACTGAGTTTATTGCTTTTACATACGCAACTGAACCATTAGCGGTTGAAGTTGATAAATCAAATCCTTGTGAGTTTCCAGCACCCCAATCAGAATCACCATATTTAGCTGATTTGATTGTTGGTGATATACCATCGAATCCACTTTGGAATCCTACGATAAACTGTCTTTTGTTAATAATTGCAGGAGTATCAGATGTTGATAATGTATATGCAAAGTTTTTAGTTCCAACAGAACCAGTTACGATTGCAGTAAATGCTGCATCGAATGAGAAAGCAGTATTTCCACCAACTGTTGCCGAAGCAGGTATTGGAGATAAGTAATTACTGTTGTCAATTTTAACAACTGCAGTTTCTAAATCAATACCACTATACTCAGCTGATTTGGAAGAATTGTTATTTTCCGAACCTGTTGAAAATATTACCGATGGAATTAATGATTCATCCGTTCCATGATATATTGGATTTGTATATGCTCCATGTCCAAATGGTGCTGCAGTAATTGGGAATGAACCTTCTTCTGAACACTCTACTCTAACAAATTTCGAGTAGTTTGGATAATCACCATTTTCAGATTGTTTTCCATTAGCATCAATAGTTACATTTCTATCACCAATTCTTTTCTTGATATAATTTGGTGATGCAGGGTCTAAGTTTACATTACTAAACGTTTCAAGTACATTAGTTCTTTTATTAGTATCACTGTATTTTCTAATTGAAATTGAAAAAGTTGCATAATCAGTTGCATTTGATGCACCAGCAGCTTTTACATTAAAGATACCAATTTTGTATTCTTTATTATAATTAGAACCATCACCTAAAGTATGGAATCTAAATAAATCATGTCTTTCTCCTGAAATCAATTGTGATTGTATATAAGGAGTAGAAGCATGTTGAATATCTTGTGTAAAATCTTGTGTAGCTAATTCTCTGTGTAATACTTGAGAACCACTTTGAAACCAATCAGTAAAATCAGTTGCAGCTTTTTCAAAATAATGAGCTCCATACGCTTTTTTAGAACCTCTTGGGTTACTTCCAAATACGTCTGATATATCATTTCCTGCACTTGGTAGTACAGATGCTGATACTGCTGTTATATTAGAACCACTAATACTGAATACGGATTCTCCCGCAGTAGAATCAATAGAACATGAAGCAAATCCAACAGTTAAAGAACCATTGTGTGTTGCGTTTAAAACACCGATTAATTTTCTTCCACCTTCTGATGATGAACCACTTATTTCAATTCCTATTGGTTTAGCTTGTGAATATCCACCTTGATGACCAACACGAACAATAGTTACTGTTCCTGCTTCTCTAAGGTAGTTTTGTACGGTATATCCTGTATAGTAAGAACCATCAGGTGTACCGAATATTTCTTCAAATTCCGATTGTGTATTAACAACGGTTGGTACAAAAGCAGGTCCTTTATGGAAAGGTCCAATTATTGCTGCTCCTATTTCACCAATCCCTTGTGATAAGAAAGAAAGGTCGTTTTCTCTCGTAAATACCCCAGGTGATACAATTTTTTCTGCCATTTTTTATTACTCCTTGTTATGTTTTTTGTATAATAATACTCTTATATAAGTATTAACATCTTTTCCTAAAGATTATTTTTTACTTTCTTTAGATATAGATTTTTCTTCTTTAGTTTCGCTTGGTATAAATGTATTTGATGTAGGGTCGTAATTTCCATCACCATACTTATCATTTAAACCTTTGAAAATCTCTTGTTCTTGTTGAACCAAATTTGAATGTTTTTGTAATAATTCATCTTCAACTTTAGTAACTTCTTCGATTCTTCTCTTCTTTTCGATTTGAAGTTGTCCAAGTTTTGTAAAAGTTTCAGCTACATCTTGTCTTAATTGATTTAATTGTGAAACTTCTTCTTCTGTAAACTTAATTGCTTCCGCCATTTTGATATATTTTAGTTAACTTTTTGTTTATATATATAAATATATAGTTTTTTTCAAAACGATATTTTTATGATACAGTAAATGTTAACGTTGAACTATAATCACTTAATAATCCATTTGTTCCATATTGTCTTACTCTTGCATATCTTGTACCAGTTCCAATATCGAAATCTCCACCATCAGTAGTTGTTACTACTGTTGTTTCAGACCATTGTGTTTCATCTATAAGAGGTGAACTAAAATCTGAATTATTATCTATTTGTACATCAAATACATCATTTGTACCATCACCACTCCATGAAAGAGTTAATGTACCATTTGTCCATGCTAATGAAGTTGGTGCACTACCTGCTGTTTCATCGGTATGTGAATTTCCACCTTTGTTGTGTGTTATATATCCATTAACTAAATATGTATCATTTGTTTCAACATCAATTGAAACAATTTCATTAGTTTGACTAACTATTTCAATTGAAGTAATATCTA
>Ga0228670_1001282_pt1 | contig 11302 bp, 11 predicted proteins | sample 85DmetaG_FD_182785 | JGI IMG/M metagenome (GOLD analysis project Ga0228670, IMG submission 182785) | Seawater microbial communities from Monterey Bay, California, United States - 85D | ecosystem: Environmental > Aquatic > Marine > Coastal | place: USA: California | collected 2016-10-13
CTTTTATATAAATATAAAAATATTAGAGTATCCAGAAACATTTATACATCCCATACGAACTTTTATTAATTTTGTATAAATTTATTCTGGGTATATAGTGTAAAAACTTTTTTTATTTACTTTTATAAAAAATAAATATATATATATAATAATAATTATAATTAATTATAAATAAAATATTAACTATATAATAAATAAAATGACAAAAATATTATTTATAATGTTTCAAGGTTCAGGTACAAATTTAAAAAGTTGGAATGAAGATACCAAGAGTAAATTTTTAGATAGATTAAAAAAATTAGGTCATATTTATACTTATCAAGATAAGGTGAATAATATTTGGCATTATGATATGAGAGATGAAAAAAATATTGATTTTGATTCAAATATTGATTTTGATTTATCTTATGTTAATCCTGATAGACATATTAAAATGGTATATGATGATATACAATCAAAATATAATATTGAGGAATATAAATTTATTCCTATTGGTTGGAGTGCTGGTTGTATGTTTGCTTTATATTTCGCACAAGTCTATTTAGAACAATGTATTCACGTTATTTTATTAGATTCTGCTTTATGGACACCAAATAATATGAAACTTCGCTTACAAGCCATTAATAAATCAGGTATAAATGATACTCCTAATACAGATGTAAAATTAAGAAAGATGTTAGATGGATGGAAACACCAACATACAAATATAGATGATATGTATTTAATAAATGCTATGTGTCATAATATTAGAAGTAAATTTTTTAGCAAACATTTAAAATTAAAATTACCTGTACCTACATTATCATTTGTGAATATACAAGAACCAGAGGGTGATAAAATTTCTAAATTTTTTAATAATAATGTAAAAATGGCAGAAATAAAAATATTAAAAAAAAAAATCCTGATAATTATACCGCAATAATATTTACTAATAAGACCCACCATATTTTTGATATGATAGAACCTGCAAAAGAAATTATTAAACAAATTAAAAGTATTATTACTTTATCCTTGCAAACATCATCAATAACTATGACAAGAAGTAAATCACCAACAGTTGGTAAGAAGAAGATAAAAACAAATAAAAAATATAATAAGAAAATAATAAGTAGAAAAAAAAAGACAAATTAAGTTTTTTATGGCGTTTTAAACGTTAAAAGGTGTGAAATAATTAAAAATAGTTTAACAAAATAAAATAAACTTTTACATGAAATAAAAAAATAATAAAACATAATTAATAAAAAATATTAGAGTATCCAGAAACATTTTTACATTATTATATAAAACTTTTTATTTTTTATATTTTTATTATTTACTTAATTTTGTAATTTACCTAATTTATAGTAAATATTAAAATATTTCTTCTGTATAGTTTTACAGTTTTTATTACTACATTTACTATATTCATCAATTACTTTTTTTAAACCAGTTCTGAAGTATATAGTTTAAAAATTTTATTATTTATTCTTATAAAAAATATAAATGTATCCAGAACTATTTTACATTATTATACAAACTTATTCTTTGAATATATAAAAATAAACTTTATAATTACAAAAATAAATAAAAATCAATAGAAATCAATAGAAATCAATAGAAATCAATAGAAATCAATAGAAATCAATAGAAATAAATAGAAAAAATAGAAAATATCAAAATAATATAAAAAAATTGTTTTTTAATTAAAAGAATATATACATTATTCTTACTTGTAACTTATTAATTTACATTTTTACAATGTGTTTTGAAATTTCACAACAACGATTATCAGCTAAAAGCCTTAGAGCTGCAAAGAATATTAAGCGTGTTAGTGATGCTCGAAATAGAACGGCGTGGCAAAATCGTAGTGACGCAAGTTTGAAAGGATCACTTAGTGATTTATATGCCAGAAAACTGTCTGAATTGATTACAAAACCAAAATTTAACAACTTGTTTTTAGGTTTTTTGCCATGCACAAATACATTGAAATTTTTAATTTCTCTATTTTCGAGCAAAGGTCATATTGATTTTAGTGGTATGGAAGATTTTGACGAGCACTGGGACTTTTACAACGATATCTCTAATTTGTCAGATATAATGTTCTTGCTCTTACGCTTCTTTAAGCACAAAATCATTCGGTTTGTAATGCCCGCTTACATCAATTTTTCAGAAGATGATTTTATGAAAATAATTGACCTTCTACATGGTTCTCCAATCAAAGATCTTGATGTATCTAATCAGTATTTTGATGAAGAAAAAGCTAATGCTGTAGTAAAGCTTATTGGTGGTATCGAAACCCTTGTAAAGTTCACTGCAAAAGATGCTAGGTTAGATACCGAATACTATTCTCGTCCTTTTGAAATAATATGTGATGGCTTGAGATTGACGAATGTCAAAGAAGTAGATTTATCTGATAATGAATCTTTGCAGTATTTAAATTATATTGATTTAAAGAATGGTTGGAATAATCTATCAGTATTAGTATTATCTGGTTGTGCTATTGGAAGACTAGATGATATGCGAGATTATGGAATTCCTGAAAATCTCTGCTATTTGCTGATTGATTTCATACAATCTCTAAAACATTCTAAGTTAGATACATTAGATTTACGAGGTAATCCACTTGGTGATGGAGGAACAAGTATGAAGCTGGCTTTGCAAGAATTGAATGATGAGATTTCTTCTTGTAATTTGGATATAGATATAATGGTGGATCTCTCATACTTCTCAGATTATCACCTAAATAAAGATACAGGAGTACCAAGAGGTTGTACACCTGAAACTATTTATGTTCATCCTGATTTAGTTTAATTTTATATATACTTATGCTATATATTTTTTTATACTACTTTTAAAAAGTATTAAATATATAATCGTTCTACTTATCAAATACTATTTTAATTATAAATTATAATTTTTTTATTGATTGACTCTTAATTAAGTTTTAGAAAAAATAAACAAAATAAGAAAAAAATTGAAATATTATATATATTAAAACATAAATAAAACATTCACATCTAAAAAATGTCTGAACCTGAATTTCGTATAAAATATAGCACAAATGATGTAGATATACCTCAAGGTTTTTTGACCAGAGATGCATTCTCTGTTTACGACAAAAATGACAATCGTTTAATGGTTGTAAACTATGATGAAGAAGAACAATATTATAAAAGAATACCAGATTATGTTCTTGAAATTAATGGAGAAAATGTTTTATTTCATGAACATATTGTTTGCGAGAGATCACATACAGAATATTTTGATGAGACATTAAAGGGGACTATTGTTAAGGGTGACCCATTACTCAAATTTTTCTCACAAAAGGTATGTGATTTAATTACATTAAATACATATACCAATGATTATTTTGAATATTCAGACGGTTGTTCCATCCAAGAATGTCTAAATAATATATATAGTCGAGACTATTATATTTTATTTGAATATTAAATAATAGAATAGTATTGACTATATTTATTTTATGTATTTTTTTATTTTAATTTTTATATATTTATTTTACACATTTGAATATTTAAAATAGGATAATTTTGATTTTTATTATTAATTTTCTTTTTATTAAGTTTTTTCAAAACTTATTTTTATTTAATTTTTTCAAAACTTATTATGTAAGTGATAAAATAACCATATAGTGTTTAATTAAGTTGTTCAAAAAATTTAAAACTTAAAAAATTGATTTAAAAATATATTATATTAATATAATTAACTAATAATAAATATGTCTAATTTAAAATGTGAATTATGTAATAAAGAGTTTAGTAATAAAAATAATTATAATAAACATAAAACAAGAAAAACACCTTGTGTAAAGGAAATAACTAATATAAAAATACCTATTGAAAATCAAACTAATACTATTACTATTGAAAATTCATCGTTTGATGAACTAAAAAAATATTATGATGAAGTATTAAATATTGATAAAAGTACATATAAATCATCTAATGACGAACCAACACCTATTAATTGTATTAGTGAAATGATTAGTAAAGTTCCTATTGAATTATGGAAAAAAAAAGAATTATCTATTGTTGATATTTGTTGTGGTAATGGTAATTTTCATATACCAATTTTATTTGAATTATTAAAATATCATGATAAAAAACATATTTTAGAAAAAATATTATCATTCAATGATATCAATGAATCACGATTAGAAAATGTTCGTAAAGTTTTTTGTAATGATAACTATAAATTACAAATTACTAACAAGAATTATATTGAAGTTGAGGTTGATGGTGATAAGAATGATATAAAACATGATTTAATAGTTGCAAATCCTCCATATGCTAAATTATTAGAAAATGGTAAAAGAGCTTCTAAAAATCATAATTTAATAAAAGATTTTATTGAGAAAGCATTATTAAAATTAAAACCTAATGGATATTTATTATTTATCACACCTGATAACTGGATGTCTTATGCTGATAGAAATTTATTAATTAAAATTATTACAGAATTACAAATTGTTCATTTAGATATACATTCTGCTAAAAAATATTTTAAAAAAATAGGTTCAAGTTTTACTTGGTATATAATACAAAACTGTCCTTCTTATAAAAATATTAATATTTCTGGAATATGGAAGAAACAAGAATATAACAGTTCAGTTATATCACAAAAACGTAATTATATTCCTTTACTTTATAATCAAATTGTTCAAAATATATTAAAAAAAACACTTGATAATACGGAATTACCTAAATTTGAAGTCAAAACAAGTAGTGATTTACATAAATATACAAAAAAAAAATTTATTAATGATAAAGAAACATCTATATTTAAATATAAATTAATACATACCCCTTCACAAACTGTTTATTCATCTAAACCTCATAAATTTCAAGAAGGTTATAAAGTTTTTATATCTACAACTGATAAATATAGTGTATTTATAGATAATTGTGGCATGACACAGTCAATAGTATTTATATTATGTTCTAATAAAGATCAATCACAAAAATATAAAAAAATATTAGAACATCCATTATATGTATTTCTAAATAATATATGTAGATGGGGCAATTTTAATAATATAAGAATATTACAAAGTTTTCCTATACCTATCAATGAATTTATACAAACTTATACAGGTAATATACAAGATATTTATAATTATTTCAAAATTACAGAAGATGAAATTAATTATATTTCTAATAATTTATAACTATAATTTTTTATTTTAAACAATTTGAGCCAAAAATTGGAACTATATTATTATTAGTTTTATTGTATTTTTCAAATAATTCACTTTCTAGAGGTCTCATTATATAAGGTACAATTTTAATTTCTTCATTATCTAAATTACAAATTTTTATTTCTTCTTGTTTTTTATTATAATATAAAAACTTACTTGTATATCCTTCTTTAATTGCTTGTTTTATAAAACTTTGAAACCATTTATTTGTTAAAGAACCAGTTTCATAATTACCACCTCCAAAACTACTAATTCTTCCGTACATACCTTGTGTTTCAGCAAAAGAACCTAATTTTACAATATAATCAATATTATTCTTACTAATTACTAAAATATATAATCCTTGTATTTTAGATATATTACAGTCTAAAGATTTTATATTATTATTAATATTTTTTAATTCACAATTATTGGTAAATAAATTTTTAATAGTTAAATTATTTTCAAAAAAATCACTTAATTTAAGACAAATATCTAATTTTAATAGTTCTTCAATATTAATATTTTTATTTAGTATAGTTTTAACTTCTAATTTACATCCTATGTTATATTTTTTTATAATATTAATTTGTTGATTTATATTTTGAGTTTCTAAATATATAATTATATTATCTATTAATTCTTTTTTATTTTTTTTTTTAATTTATGTATTAATTTATTTGTTGAGTTATTTATTAATTTAGTATCTAAAGCTTTATAAATTGATAATCCAATACCTTCATTTAATTTAAAAAGTTCATTTACTTTACATTCTTTTATTTTTTTAATAATAACTTCTTTTATATAAATATTAATTATTTCATTAGTATTACTTATATTTTCATTAGTATTACTTATATTTTCATTAGTATTACTTATATTTTCATTAGTATTACTTATATTTTCATTAGTATTACTTATATTTTCATTAGTATTACTTATATTTTCATTATTATCTAATGATAATCCTAATAAAGTTATTTCAAGTTTTTCCATTTTACACCTTTGCACATTTAAATTATAAAATATATAATAATTATTTTTATATTTCAATTTTTTATTTTATATTTATTTTATTTAATATATACAAAAGAAACATTTAATAATAAAATACACTATAAAAAATAAAAATCACTCATTTATTTGAGGATAAGCCCATTATTTAAAATATATAAGTGTTTATAATAGTCGCATTATTTGGTTTATTATTAAACATTTTAAAATTATTTTTTAAATCCTGATTTTATAAAATATACCTTAAAATATCATAATTTTCATATAACCTTCGAGTTAAATAAGGTATAGTATCTACCCACTTCCCATAAGGTATATATTTATATACTTCATTACTATTTTTTAATAAATAATCACTTAATTTATCATTCATACCTAATAATTGGGCGTATTTAAATTTTTTTTTATAATTTAATGCTATTTCACAAGATATAGTATTGTGTGTAGCAATAATAACATCATTATTATAATTTGATAATAAGTCTATTGCTTTATTATAATCTCTATCAGTATCTTCTTTTTTCAAATATAATAAGCCAGTTTTTTTATCCTCATTATGATAAGCACCCCTTACTAATTTAATACCAAAATGATTATTTCTATTTTTATCTACATTTTTATAATTTAATAAATCATTTTCTAATAATTTATAACTATCATTTCTATACATTTGATATGTTTTATAAAATGTATTCGTATAATTTTTTATACAATAATTACTATACTCATTAATCATTTCTTGATTTTTAACATTTTCAGCATCTATTAAAATTTTATGATTATTATTAATAGCAATTGAATTATATTCGTCCAAATAGTTTTCCAAATTTATATTATGTAATCCAGATAGTTTAATAGCGTGTATAGAATTATGTGTCTCTTTTAATGCTAATATATTTAATTGATGATTAATTATATGGTCTCTGGAATCACTTTCTTTTACATAATCATATATTTTACCATAAGGTAATTTTATATTTTTTACCTGAAATATACTATTACCACCTATAAATTTAGTAATAAACATCTATTATTATTTATATTACAATACTATTATTATTTATATTACAATACTATTTTAATATATAAATTATTTTTTATTTTATATTTGCTATTTAATTTTTTAGTTATTAATTAAATTTTATATTTTATATTTGCATTTGCTAATTAAACTTTAAAAATTGATTTTATCAGTATAAATAATTATAATTATAATAAAAAATATAGTGAATTTAAAATTAAAAATGAGTGCGAATAATGAAGATGAAGATATTAATATGGATTTACAAAATGAATATGGAGATGAAGATGAAGAAGAATATAAATATGTATATAGTAAAGAATTTAGGAAAACTATTAATAAATTTATAATTGAAGGTGAAACTATAGAAAATTTAAATAAATTTAAAACTTTTACTATGAGTAAACCTGATTTAAATATACCTACAATAAATCATACACTATTAAACAATTATTATTATTATTATGAACTATTTAGTTATATGTGTAGATATAATTATATAACCTACGCACAATGGTTAATTGAAACTATACCTGAAATTAAATTATTTTATGATAATAGTATTAATAAATCTATCTATCGTATTCCTATTAAAAATAATAAAGATACTGAAAATGCTGAAAATAATGAGAATGAAAGTATTTATAATTATAACGCATATGTATTAAAAAGTTTATGTCAATATGAACAATTAGAATACACAAAATTCTTATATTCATTAAATTATAATATTATAGAAAACGATGAGTATTTTGCTAAAACATTCTATGAAATTTTATCTGATTTTACAGGAGATGACAGTTTCTATATGGATGATTCTTTATATAATGATAAGATTGAAAAAGACAAACTATTAATTCAAACCTATTTAGAATTACCAAATTGGGTAATTTCGCTTAATTATAACATTGATTTATCTTATAATAATGATGAATTATTATTTTCAGCTTGTGAGAATGATAAAATAAATTTTATGAAATGGTTATATACTATACATTCTATTGATATTTTAAAACATATAAATGAACTTTTTAAAATTGCGTATAATAAAAACTATTTAGAAATTCTTGATTGGTTAATAGAATTATATCCTCCTGTATTTGATAAATTAAATAATTATGATGAATTTAAAAAAACGTGTGTGAAAGAAAATACAATTATGGTAAATTATATAATTGAAAAAAATCCATCTATAAAAAATAGTCTTTACACTAATAAACATGAAATATTTAATTATGTATGTAATAAAGCAATAATAGAATATAATAATCTTATACAAACAAATCTATTTAAAGATACACAAACAGAATATTCTATTATGATGCAAAATGATAAATCTATATCTCAAGATGAATTATTAAACTATAATAATCTTATAAAAAATAATCCAAATAATATTATATTTGATTATAATTTTAAAATTACATTATCTACAAATAGTTTTAGGATGATACATGAGAATGATAATTATGATGATAATTATGATAAAAAAAAATATAAATATGATTATTTAGAAATAGCAACCTATTTAAAAAATTTTAATCCCGAAGAATATACATTAGAAATAAAAGACAATCAAATTTATTATAGTATTAAACTGTTTCATGTTCATCATGATATACTATATATAACCCAAAAAGAAAAATGTTCTGTTTGTTATGATAAAGATGTTCAAAATCAATTTGGATGTAAACATCGTTTTTGTACAACTTGTATTAAAGAATGGTTAAACTATAATAATATATGTCCTTATTGTCGACAGCCTATAAAAGATGTTTATATGATAGATTACAAACCAGACTTATCATAAATTATAAGTAATAAGTTATTTTATTTATTAAATTATAGTATAAATTCTTTTTTTTAATAATATATTTGTTATTTATGTATATAAATTATATCTATCATTTTCATTTTTTTTTTCTTTTAATTGATTTATAAGATTTTTATATTGTTCTATTTGGTTAGTTTGTATATTTATAATAATCTTATATTCATTTATTTTATTTTCAAGATTTTTTATATAATTTTTATCTTTATTATAGTATTTATTATCATAATTATCATAATTATCATCATTATCATAATTATCATCATTATCATAATTATCATCATTATCATCATTATCATCATATATTTTTTGTTTTTTATTAATTGTTTGGTTTATATATGAATTATCTTCTAATATAAACTCATTGCTACGCTTTTTATCCATTTCTTATTATATAATAATTATATTAAACTATAAAAAATAAACATTTTATAATTCAATTTTTATATATATAAAATTATGTTATATATTATTCATTACATTATATATTTATAAAAAACAGAAAAAATAATTATTAATAATAAAAATTGTTTATTTATTAATAAAATAATAATAGTATTAATTTTAATCCTTTAGATTAAATTTGAATTTTCAAAATGAACTCCGTTATTGCTGATACTGTAGAAAAATTGATTAGGACATTTATAGCCCAAATAGCAGATTATACTCAAATGATTGATAGCAATACATCAACAACCAAAAAACTTGTTGCTGAAAACTCACAAATAGAATTACAAATTTCAGCATTAAAACTGAAACACAAACAAAACGAAGAAAAACAAAAAAAATTAAGCGAAGAACGTTTAGTTTTGGAATGTACTCTCAAAGAACTTAACACTGTTGATCATGACGTATTGGGTTACAAATTTAGAAAGAATATTGAAGAAGAATTGCGTATTGATGTTATTACAACATTTCAATGTTCTGAACACTATGATGAGACTAATTCGCATCCATTTAATTTTCCATCATCAACATCTACACGAACACCCCATATAATTGAAGATGTTTTAACACTTGAGGGTATTATTGACGAAGGTGTTGACTTTTGTGGCTTGGATGCTTTTGATCATTTAACATCATCAATCACAACTATTACCTTTGTATCACAACATGAAACACAAAGTAAAAAGAACGCAAGGCGAAGAGCTAATCGTAAGTATGATAATATGTCTGCTAAACTGGACATATTTGATAAGTTATCTGAATCTTATTATACTACTCAACATAATCGCATTACGTATTATCATTATGTTGATGAAATGAAAGCTATTATTCGGGATACTAAAAACAAAAATGGTTTGAAAACAACCAATTTGTTATCATTGTTAAATCAATATAACAAACCTTTTTTGGTTAATGGACAATCATTACTTACAATGGAAGGATATTTAGCGCTATGTAACGAAGCTTCGCTTTGATATGCTTACTTTTTCTTTTTTATATTGTAAAAACAGAAAAAATAATTATTAATAAAAAAAATTGTTTTTATAAATTTTATATAATAGTATATAAAACTAAATATAATTTATAGAAAATGACTTTTCCCAGCACATCTCGAATTACTGATTATGAACTTTACTTTATTGATGGTGGTGTCACAAAAAGTAGTACCTGCCAAAAATGTAAAAATCTTATTAGAGGATATTATGAAAAGGGTATTTGTGATGACTGTAAAAAATCTTATAATATCATTGTTTTGCCAAAAGACTTGATTGATGATTACAAATTAAACCCATTTAGAAATATCGTTTTCTATTTTGCAAAATATGTGTTTATATATTTCACAGCAAAATACAAAGAAACAAATGAATATGTTTTGTCTGTGGAATTTATTGAAGTATTCAAATCTATTATGTTTGATACAAATAAAAATTCTATTACTCTTGGCACAAAAGAGGGCAGAGACCAAATGGGATTGTTTATTTCATTCAATCAATTGTCCAATGATAAAGACATTATTGTTCGCACTTGTAAATTTTACGCCAATGGCAATCAAGCAATTGTTGAGTGTAAAAATCATAATCGCACCAAAATCATCGATGTCACGGGTCACACTTACGAAATCGAAGAATCAGGTGCTTTTGTTACTGAATCAGTCAGCGAACAAATTGTTGAATCCCGATAAATAAAAAATTATAATGTTAATTTTTTTTATCTTTTTTTTATATTTTTTTTATCTTTTTTTATATTTTTTTTATCTTTTTTTTATCTTTTTTTTTTTTTTTTTTTTTTTTTTTTTTTTTTTTTTTTTTTTTTT
>Ga0228670_1001287_pt1 | contig 11246 bp, 11 predicted proteins | sample 85DmetaG_FD_182785 | JGI IMG/M metagenome (GOLD analysis project Ga0228670, IMG submission 182785) | Seawater microbial communities from Monterey Bay, California, United States - 85D | ecosystem: Environmental > Aquatic > Marine > Coastal | place: USA: California | collected 2016-10-13
TTATATAAATTACAAATAAAAAATAAAAATATAAAATGGAAATTTGTAATACATATTTAGGTTTATCAATAATATCAATAATATTAATTATAAGTATAATAATTTTAATTTTATATAAAAATCATCAAGATAATAAAATAAATAATAAAGTAAATAATAAAGATAGTGATATTAAAGAATATTTTAATATAGCAAGTAACTCAAATGAAACTAAAATTATAAATAATAATAATAAAATAAATAATATTATAAGTCAATTAAATAAAATTAGACCACAATCTTATATTAATGATTTATATGATGAAAATGATGAGGCAATTGATACTAAATTACAGAATAATATAAATACACAAATTAAAAAATATATAACTAATATTAATGAAGGGTCTATTGATGATAGTAATATATTAGATGATAATATTACAAATTTAGAAAACAAAATTATAGATTTAGAAAATATAACAAATAAATTAAAATTAAACAAAGTAAAAAATGAATCTTATAGTAAAATAAAATCTTTAAATAATGGTCAAGAACTTACTTTAACACAAACACCAAATACTAAATATGTAAATCCTGAAACAGGAAATACAATGAAAGGATATATGATAAATATGAATGAAGGATGTTTATCAGTAGGTGCTACTGATTATGATATATATAAATGTAATGATAAAAATCTAAAACATTTATTTAGTATGGAACATATTATAAATGAACAAGAATATGAAAAACATATTGATAAATCAATACCATTTGACAATATTGATAAGAGTACTATTAATTATCCTTTTACAATGATAAAATCAGTAAATAATCAAAATTGTTTAACAAATAAAAATGGTAATATTACAGTTCAACCATGCTACTCTTTTAAAGCTCAACGTTGGATGCCTTTTTAAATAAGTTTAGTTTATAATAAGTTAGTTTATAATAAGTTTATTATTTTTCATTTTTCATTTTTCATTTTTCATTTTTCATTTTTATAATATATATATTATATAATATATTAACAATTATTTATTTAAAAATAATAATATTTTTAAATAATATTTTAATAAAATAAAATATTAGTATAAAATAAATTATATAATTAAAATAATGTTATCAAAAATAAATAAATTTGTTGAAAAACCTAATATAAATAATATTATTAAAGTTGTTGTTATATTAATAATTTTATTTATAGTGTATAGATTATTTAAAATTAATGATAATAATAAAAGTAATTCTAAAACTAATATAAATAATGAAATAAATACAACAATTGAAAAATTTAGTACTATTTCATATGAGAATTATGGTAATAGTCTTTCTTTAAAAAATTCAAATAATGTTCCAATTTATTCTGATAATAAATGTATTTTACAATTTGCGAATAAACATAGAATTGATTCAATGGTGTTAAAATTTAATACTAATAATAATAAAAATAGTAATGGTGTAAATAAATTTGATAAAAATAATATATCAAAAATTTATATTGAATATTTAGATGATAATAATAATATGCGCAATTTAAAAACATATGATATGACAGGCATTGATTTTCTTAATGATGTCACTGGTTCCGGAGGAAACCAAAGTCCGTATGAACTTAATATAAATAATATTACAGATGAAAATAATTTAATGATTTATACATCAAAAATTGTTATTAGTATAGGAGATGAAGATAATAATATTACAGATTTTTTTGATAATCAAAATATAGGATATATATCAAAATATTCTGTATTTGGTGGTTCAAGAAAATTACTTTCAAAAGAAGATTATGATATAATGTCAGAAAAATTAGAAAATATATCTGTTATAAATCCTTCAAAGAATGAAAATGCCACAACTAATATTAATACTACTGAATTTAGTAATATTAATAATGGTGATAATTTTAAAATTTATTCATTAAAAATAAATTGAATTATTTCTCCAAAAACATCAATATCATCAACAGAACCTTTTAATTTTACAATTAAATATAATAATACAATATATCCTAATAATAGTTTTACTGTAACTAAAAAATATAAAGTTCGTAATGATAAATATATAATAAATAAAAATAATGTATTTATATTTTTAGATGAACCTATTATTGCTAATAAAATTATATTTGAACACCAATTAAGTTCAACACATAATATAAATATTACATCTTTAAATTTAAATGGTATGCATCCAAATGATGAAGATGTTAAAGATTTTAAAAGATATGTTAATGTTTTATTAAATAAAAATAATTTAGATGATATTAATGTTTGTCCTAATATTGATAATTTAGTTGAAAAACAAACAAAAACCCAACAAATTTGTGATAATTTAGAATATCAAGATAAAGTAAAATCAGAAAAAATACGTCTTGAACGTAATAAACAATATTTATTAAAGTTAAAAAATCAACAAGAACAAATTGATGAACTTAATAAAGTAATTCAAGATATAGAAAATAAACGTGAATCAAGAGATACAAACGCAGATAAAATTAGAATTTTACAATATCAAAAACAAAAAGGAGATGCTTCAACAATACGTGATTTAGCAAATCAAAGATTAGAATCACAAGATAATAATAAATTATTTTTAGATGTAAATCTTAATTATGATGAATAAATTTATGATTTTATATAAAAATAAATAAACTTATTTTATTTTTTACCATATTATTCAACTCATTTTTTATAGTTTTTAAGTTTTTAAAATTTATATGAAATAAAATATATAAATAAAATATATAAATAAAATATATGAAATAAAATATATAAAATAAAATATATAAATAATATAATAAATACTAATTATATTTAGTAAAATTAAAAATGACTCTTATTAATAAAAAAAATATAATTTATTTATGTATTTTAATTATTATAATACTTATTGTAAGAAGTGTATATAAAAGACAACACACTGTAAAAGATATAACACATAACAATAATTTAAATACTATTAAAGAAGGTTTTGAAAATGATATAAATAATGGCAATGCTGTTGATTTATTATCAAAAAAAAAATCACATCAAATTATTGAAAATATAAATAATTTAAATAATAAAAATATGATTAAAAGTTGGACCACAAAAATATATAATATGATGTCAAATAATAAATTAAATAAAGAATTTGCTTTTTATCAGCCAAATTTACTTAATAATCAATATTGTAAATTAGGTGATATGATTAGTCAAAATAAAGATTATTCTCCACCAAAATCAAATCAGTTATCTTTATTAATTAAAAAAGGTATTAGTGATATAAAACCGCCTGTTTCTTTTGATTTAATTGTAAATTTTGGTAGTGAAAATACTAATACAAAATATTATGAATACGAAAGTTTAATAAAAAATAGTAATACAATGAATTTAATTAAAAGTAATATTAATAAATGTGCGAATACTTTTATAGATTTAAATAATATTATTAGCAATAATAATAAAAATATAGATTTTAATTTATCTAAAAATATTATAAATGATACTACAAAATTATATATTCAAAAAAATAATAATAAAACGCCCACTCCAGCGCCCACACCAGCGCCCACACCAGCGCCCACACCGGCATCGACCCCAGCGCCCACACCGGCATCGACCCCAGCGCCCACACCCGCGCCTAATAAAATAGGTATTTCTGGTTTATTTAATAATAATATGATTAATATAAATATTAATAAAGAAGATACTTTAATTTTACCTGCTGGTTTAAGTGGTAAATTTATACTAAGTGATAATAATAAAACAGAAATTTTATTTACATTACCATTATCATTAAATGCGGAACAATCATATAATAAAGCTAATATATTAGGTAAAATTCCTTCGAAACCATTTATAAATCTTAAAGAAGACAATATTACTTTTGAAGAAATTGAACTTAATATATTTAATTTAGTATCAATACTTGATATTATTAATTATTTAAAAGATTTATGTGACAATATGATTACAATTTATGATAAAGAAAATACAAATGTTAAATTTTTAAATTATATAAATCTGATTGATAATAAAGATAAACTTTTAAAAATATTAGAAAATATAGAAATTTGTAAATCATTTTTATCATCATATGATGATATAAATAGTGTTACATTAAATAGTAATCCAGAATTTCAATCTTATTATGATGCTATTGTAAATATTCCAATAACAGATAATAAATTAATGTATACTGTTTTTAATACTTTGAAAAATATGAAAATTAGATATATTATACCTTATATAACTATAAATATAAGAGACAATATAAGTAAATCAAAAGAATATTTTACAAATATTGAAAATGGAAATGAAAATGAAAATGAAAATGAAAATGGAAATGAAAATGGAAATGAAAGTAATAATAAACATACTTTGAAAAAAAATAAAAATAATAAAACTAAAGAAAATTTTGGTTTATTTAATCAGTCTACGTGGGATAGGATAGGAGAATCATTTTATAAACCTGGTTCATCATCATCACCTAATTATATTTATCCAATAACTAATGTTAAATTTACAGAATATGATCGTAATTTTTTTGCAAATATACCTAAAAATAATTATAATATTTTTAATAGTAATCTTAATATTAAACAAAAATTAGAACGCATTAAACAATTTTCTAAATTTCAAAGTGATTTAAGTAATAATTCAATAGATAATTTACCATTAAAAATATATAAGCCTATAGCTCCTCCAAGATATAGAAGCATAGGTCATATTTTTTGTAATATTCAAAGTCAAATAGATGAAATAAAATCACAAGCACTATCTGGTAATGGAATATGTTGTGTTCCAGACCATTGCGTTAAAGATGTAAGAAATTGGAATATAGCCGACAAAATTTTTGAATATAATAAAGATAATATTTATTGGTCTATATATTTAAATCCATATACAGGAACATTTATTAGTACAAATACAAATCAATTACCAGAAGGTAAAGTTGTTAAAGTAGTAGCTTGTGTTAAAAAATGTACTGTTGTTGAAGAATTGAAAAAAGCAGATGAATGTGCTCGTAAATATTATAATATTAATAAAAAAATTAAAAATGAAGTTAAATTAAGTCCTGATATAGTAACTAATCAAGAAGAAGAATATTATTTAGATAAGATTAAAGCACAAAGTGATAGTATTGCCAGATTATCTTCCAAAGCACAAGATATGCAGATTACTCTTGATAAAGCTAATATTGTAAATAGAGAAATGAATAAAAATAAATTACAAACTTATGTTGATACACAAAAAAATAATATTGATATTATTATGAAACAATTAGTCAAAGATAAAAATAGTATTCAAACAAATATAAATATACCTATTGATGTATTAAATAAATTAATACAAATAATTAAAACTTTATCTATACCAGAAAAAGACAAAATTGATCTTATATCTAAATTAATTAATAATGAAAAAATGATTAAAGCAAATATTATAAATAAATCAGAATATGAAAACACAATTAGAAAAGTATTAAGTTCATGTCCTGAATATGATTTATCAGGATTAGTTAAAAAAGAATTAGTATCTGACGTATGTTATGGATGTGATATGTAATTTAATTTAATTATATAAATTTAATTACGAAATTTACAACTACTATCTTTTATATAACAAGGTTCTCCTCTTTCGCCATCAAATCCTTTATCTCCATAATTACCTGTATCACCTGGAGTTTTCATTTTATAATCATAAAATACATAAATAAATATAATTAAAGATAAATTTATTATTAATAAACAAATAAACCACATATTACCAATTATACTATTTGATGATTTTAGAGAATTAGAAGCATATCCACTTACAATATTATATATTGTTTGCCAAAAAAAAATAAATATAACTATCAAAAAAGATGCTGCTATTATATACATTTTTAAATAATTTTAGTTTACTTTTTAATTCGTTTTTAATTTTTAATAAATAATAATATAATTTGATTATTTAAAAATAAATAATACTATTAAATAATAATATAATTAAATAATAAATTAATTAAATAATAAATTAATTAAACTATAAATTAATTAAACTATAAATAAATTTACTATAAATAAAACTATTATAATTATAAAAATGGAATCTAATACTACTAATTTAGATTCAGAAACACTTGTAAATTATTTTTATGATAATTTATTTGGTTTATCTAAAATTGAAGAGGGTTTTAAAATTTATGTAACACCTGATAATATTATAACACCTGATGAACCTTATATGTTTCAAGGGTTATGGCGATATTATAATAATATTGGTCGTAGTGATGCTATTTTAGTAATTAGTAAATTATTTGATAATATTGAACGTTATTATAATTCACTTTATATTAAAACTTGTATTATTAAAAATAAACAAAATAAAATAAATATGCCAGAACCTATTATAAAAGAATATAAACTAATTATAGAAAAAATAAATAATTCATTATATGGTATTAAAAATTTACAAATTACCTATAAAGATGATAGTCATATTATTAAAGAATTAGATACTATTATAGAAACTATTACTAAAATGGTAACACATTTTACTACTATTTCTTCCAAAACATATATTGATTAACAATAACCCTTTTACATACTTTTATATTTTTATTTTTAATTTTATATTTATTATTTTATTTATATTGTTTTTATTTATAATATAACTTTTCTTATAGTTTATTTTTTTATTTTTTTATATTTACTTAAATATAAAGTGTATCCAGAAGTAAATATACAAATATAAAATTATATAATTAGTTCTGGAGTGTATAATGTCATCTGTAAATAATTTAAATATATTTACTTTTATTAAAGATATCTATCAATCTTTGAAACATATTGATAAAACATCAACACTATCAAATGATACATTAAATAAAAGAATAACAAAATTAGAAGAAAATCAACAAATATTAATAGATAAATGTAATACAATTGAACTATTATTAAATAAATTAGGAGAAAATAATACAACACATCATAATTTAGATAAAACTATCGAATTTGAATTATTAGAAAAAATGAAAAAAATAAATCAAAATGAAATTAATAATGATAAACTTAATTTAAAACCTGAAGAACTTACATTTGCTAATGTAATAGAAAATAATTATAATTTTAGTGATATTAATGAGAGTATTGGTAATAATACTGAGTTTTTACCATTAGGTAATAATTTAGGCGATGATAGTTTAAATAATTTAGATAATACTTTAAATAATTTAGATAATAATTTAAATAATAGTTTTAATAATATAGATAATACTTTAAATAGTATAAATAATAACAATACTAATAATACTAATAGTGAAACACTTGATAGTCTTTTATTTTGATAGTTAGAATTTAAGATTCGTTTTGTTTTTCAGCATTTTTCTTATCAAGTTTAGCACGAAGTCTATCACGGGTAGCATTTTGAGAGTTCATTTGGTTCATTTTGTTTTTAACTTGGGGATTATTCATCATTTTTTCAAGATTTTGTTGTCCTCCAGCAGCACTCATTGTTTGTTTAAGTAAATCAGCTGGATTTATGTTACCACTTTTAACTTCATTTTGTAATTTACCACCAAATTTACCAACAAGTTCCATTAATTTAGCAGGGTTATTTCCAGACATAAATTTACCTAACGCATCACCAATATTTTGAGGTTTTCCATCTTTTTCCATTTCAGCAAAATCAAAAGTATTTCCTATTTCAGAGGCGAGGTCAGAAAATAAGGGATTGTTAAACATAGATGGTGGTTGGTTAGGTTGAGAATTAGATGATGCTTTTTCCTTTTTATCTTCAGTTTTAGTTTCATCACCAGTATTTGCCGCTTCTCCTTCCTCAGTAGCATCATTACTATCGGCATTATTACCATCGGCATCATTACCATCATTCCCATCACCATTTTCTGTATCATTAGTTTGTGGATTTCCCATTTGTTGTGCCATTTGACTCATTGCTTCTGTAAATTGTGGATTACTAAACATATCTTTCATACCATTTACAAGATTACCAATGTCTCCTAACCCTTCACCTAAATTACCAAGACCACCTGCTAAACTACCAAGACCACCAAGACTTGAAGCAATGTCACCTAATCCAAATACTCCGGTTGGTTCATCAACTTCATCTTTTTCAGCACTTGCGAGAGTTTGTTCTACTTTAGCAGGAATATGAACGTCACCATTAGAAACTTTATTAAGCATATCAACAATTTCTTTGTGGTTAGGCATAATTTTACGTCCAAGTATCATAAGTATCTGGAGATACTTCCAGATAGCAGTTCTATTATCAGCAGTAGCATCGGTATGGTTCCAAATAGAATACAAATCAACACCTTCTATAAATATTTTACCTGATGTTTCGAATAGAGTTTCATCTTTAGTCGCAATTTGTGTTAAGAAATTATTAATCTTGGTATAATAACATTTGGCATAAATGTCATTCTTATCATTTGAACCTTCTAAAAGAGGACGGTAGTTGGAAAGAATAGGTTCTCTTGTTTCTGGAAAAGTATTGACAAGCTCATTAAGGTATTCCTTAAGATAATAATTGAAATAATCAAGATAAGTATAATCCATTTTGAAATAAATAAGTATTAATTAAATATTAAATAGTTATTAATTTTATTTAATTATAAATTTAATTTTAAGTTTAATTAAAAAAGAGAAAATAAAAGTGAAACTGATACGCATCTATCTTTTTAGAAAAAAGATAACAAAAATAATTTTAAAAAATTTTAACTAAAACTAAGAATTTTTTGGCACTAATTGATTATTAACTTCTTCGCAATCATCAGGGAATAAACAACAACCTAATAAATTTACTAATGGTTTAGGTAAATACGCATATAATTCACCTAGTGTTTTTATATTTTCAGTTTTATAGTTTTCAGTATTATCTTTATTTCCAATTATGAGCACAGAATGATTATCATTAATTCCTAACCTAAAATTCTGGTTGTTTACTAAAAAGTTTGGTATTATATTTTTAAAAAGTAATTCATGTATTAATTCTGTGGAGTATATAGGCTTATTCATTCTGTCAGGATTAATAAAATAATCCTTATGTGCTGACGGATTGTCTAGATAAAGTGCTGCGTCGACTACATTAATTGATAAGAATATCATTTTTTGTACTTTAGTATTAAAATATTTAATATAATTATTAAATAGCGTAAATATTTTATCTTTATATTTAGAATATGTTTCTTTAATTATAGAATATTCACTTAATTCCAAAAAATTTGGAACAATATATGTCATAGCTTTTATTAATACTCTCGTTAAATCTAAAACAGATAAATCTCCTAAGTGAGTCTGTCTGTGACGATTATAGATAAAATCCTTTTTTATTTGATCAAGTAAATCCTTATCAGATATAATTTCCTCTCCCCCCTTTTGTTTTCTAACTCTTCTGCTATTTTTTTTTCCTTTTATAGCAGAATTTCTCTTTTTTGTATAAGATTTATTATTCTTACGTTTAGACGTTTTAGGTTTATTATTACGTTTTGAAGTCCGTAATCTCATTTTTTTTGTAGTTATAGCCATTATAAAATAAATGTATTAAAATAATATATAATTTTAAATTAATAATAAATAGTTTGCTCTTTGAGTCTTATTATATATAAAGAAAATAAATAAAACTTAAATAAAATAAATAAAACTTAAATAAAATAAATAAAACTTAAATAAAATAAATAAAACTAAGTTTAAAAAAAATAGATAAATACTATAAAATATTTAATATCTTAAAAAGTTTTGGGTAAAGTCATTAAATACTATTATATCCCTCCAAGTTCTATTTAGCTTCATAAAATTTATTTTGTTTTGGGTATAGTCAGATTCTGCTATTTGAGATTTGGTAAGTTCTACAAAACTATAAAACATAGATATGTCATATAGTTCTACACTAAGACCGCCATATCGACTCTGCATTGACTCTCTATTTGCGTAAAATAATATACCTATATATATTAGGTTTCTATACTTTTGCGCTTCTGCTTTTGATAGAGTGATTTCGTAAGTATATTCATATTCGCAAAATATGCTATTAATATGTTCTCTTGCTTTTTTTTCTATAGCTGGTTCGCGTTGTAAATCAGGACTGTGTTTTACTCGCAGATTGTTGAATAAAGCCAAAAACAAGTTTAGTTCTTGATAGCGTAGTAAATTATTACTTGATTTTTTTTCTGGTTTGGTTTGTAAAGAACGACTCTGTGATACACCCATTTTAACAAATAAAAGTTTTTTCTTTTTGTTAGTTAAACCTTTTGTAGTTAGTTTTAGAAATGTTTTAATATTTATTTTACCAAAACAAAAAAATCAATTTTAAATAATTTTAATGATATTTTCCAAAAATATTAAATAAATAACAAAATAAAAATTAAATATATATTATAATTAATAGTAAATTAAATAATAATATTGATAATGATAATGATAATGAATAAAAAAAAAAATACGAAGCAAAATAATACTAATACTAATACTAATACTAATAATAAATATAAATTAGAAATACTATTTAATAATGTTTTACAGAAATCATATCAATTACGTAAGGAAAATCCTAATACATTTGATGGTAAAACGTTCTGGCAACCTATAAAAAAAAGACTTGATCCATTAGATAACCATAGTGCTTCAAAATGGAAAACATTATCTAAAACTAAAACAAAAAAAATTATGTTATTACCAGAATATACTATAAATGGATATGAAACTAAACAAATAAATGAAAAAAATCATTTTATGATTCAACAAGTAAGAATACCATTACAAGATAAACCAACAATAAAAAAAATAATACAAATCGCATTAAATATAGGTCAATATAAAGGAACAAATAAAACTAAAAATATAAGTAAGACTAAAACTAAAACTAAAAATAGTATAAAGTATAATAATATAAATCAATTCATTTATAAAAATGATATTATTAAATTATCAAATTATTTAACTGATGATATAATTAATGAAATTAATAAATATTTAAGTTTTTAGAAAAAAATTAATATGGGGAACTAAAATTTGGTGTATCAGGTGGTCCTTGTTTTTGCATATCATTACCTCTTGCTTTCATCATTTGGTCATAAGCAGTATTTGTAGTTCCTCCTGTTTTTTTACTACCAGAAGCAGCAGCACCTTGTTGGCTTGTTCCTGTTCCAGTAGTAGCATCAAATTTAGTAAATTCCGGCATCTTATTTATATCTCTATCTTGAAGAAAAGAGTAATTTTGGTTCATCAAATCATTTTTATCATCTTCTATAAAAGAATAGACTGCTCCTGCTAA
>Ga0228670_1001291_pt1 | contig 11225 bp, 9 predicted proteins | sample 85DmetaG_FD_182785 | JGI IMG/M metagenome (GOLD analysis project Ga0228670, IMG submission 182785) | Seawater microbial communities from Monterey Bay, California, United States - 85D | ecosystem: Environmental > Aquatic > Marine > Coastal | place: USA: California | collected 2016-10-13
GTTTATCTGGGACTAATGGTATTTTATCAGGATTAAATTTATATTTAGACACAGATGGAGGAACTGCTCCAATTACTAATGGAGATTTATTAAGTGTGCCTAAAATATTAGATTATGAACTATTAAATCCACCTGAGAGTCAGCGTTCGTATTCAACTGCTTATAATGGTTTAGCGTATAATAAACAATCAATGATAGATTCAACCAGTGGTTGGGTTTCTTATGGTTGGGAGAATAATGAGTATATATTAATTGACTTAGGTGAAATTAAAACATTAACTGGTATTGTGTCACAACAACATAATGAGTTTAGCCAGGGTTATTATCACAGATATTTGAATTATTATAGGATTCAATATTCGGTAGATACTATTAATTTTGTATGGGTAACTACATCAGGTAGTAGTACAGATATAAATGACGCACAAATTTTTATAAGTCATCTAACTACAATAACAATAATTACAAATATTTATAATGTATTTAATGAACCAATAAGTGCTCAAATTATTAAAATAAATCCTTATAATAGTGGTAGGGCTAATGGGAGGTTCGGACTACTTGTACCAATCAATACACATACATCAATAACATCAGGTAATCAAAGTAATACGAGTGGTGTATTAATGGGTTCATTTATTTCACCAGCAAATTTGTTAAATAATAATATAGTTTTAAGTGGATTATGGACTACTAAATTATATACATTAGCAACTGATGATGTATCTGTTAAATTTTATACAAAATTGTATTATATTGATTCTACAGCAGACCCAGCAACAGAAGTTTTAATAACAGCAGGTAATTCAGAAAGTGCTATACAAGTTTATTTAGATTTAAATATATTATCACATTCACTTTATGTTCCAAATACAGTATTACCAGATAAAACGTATAGATATCTTTTAAAAATATATGCTGATTTTTCTAATAGTGTTGAAAGTCCTCAAAGTATGACAATCTATTTTAGGGGAACATCAATTAGTTATTTAAATACAAGTTTATCGGCAAATGAAGCAACTGGTCCAACAGGTAATACGGGACCAACAGGTCCAACAAGTATAAATACAGGTTTAATAGGTGCTACAGGTTATACTGGTCCAACAGGTATTTCTGGAGAGCAAGTTAATACTGGTAATACAGGCAACACTGGTAATACAGGCAATACGGGGAATACAGGATATGATGGGACATATGGTAATACTGGCAATACAGGACCACAAGGACCAAATATACCCTATGAAAATAGTGATGTAATGGTTGTAATAGGTTCAAATTTAGGTGCGGTTGGTTCAAATTCCCCATTATCTTATAGTTACGATGGTATTACTTTTACGAATGTTTTAACTGGAAATATAATTAATAATGATGGTTCAGCATATACAGTGAGTAATGTATATAGTATCATATATGATGGTAATATGTGGATAGCAAGAGTTAGTGGAGCTTATTCATTAATATATAGTTATGATAGTATACATTGGAAAGTTTTAAATAGTTCTCCAACCTCACCAGGCAATAAATTAGTTTATACATTTGATAAATATTATTTACTAAGAGAAATAAATCTTGGCAATACTTTAATAAGTTATAATTTAATAGATTGGGATATTAGTATTAGTTCCTATGTTACTGATATTTTTTATGATGGAAAAATTTATTTAAGAGGTAGTTTAAATTATGGAGCAGGTATTGGTGGTTCTATTTCTTATAGTTATGATGGTATTACTTGGAATGCTACAAATGCTAATACATTTATGAATGATTGTTATTCAATTACTGGTAATGATACTATATATGTTGCTACTGGTAATGAAAATAATAGTGATACAGATTTATATTCAATTATATATAGTTATGACGGTATTACTTGGGTTGGTGTAACTGATAAATTAACACTTATACACGAAGGATATAGTGTTGTGTGGAATGGCTCAATTTTCGTATGTGTAGGTGTTGAAGGTAGTGATTCCAGCGCAACAAATATTGTTAAAAGTGTTGATGGTATAAATTGGACCGTGTGTATATCACCTTCTACGTTATGGATTTGGGATATTAAATGGTCTAATAAATTATGGTTTATTTTAGTAAGAAATAATTATTACGGACGTTCATATACTTTTTATTCAAGTCCTGATTTAATAACTTGGACGACTATTGATTATAGTTCATATCATTATGTAACTTCAATAGCAGTAAAATATACCGTTCCACAAAGTTTTAAAGGATTAAACTTATTTTCATCAACAAATTCTTTATATAGATATTATGGTTCAAGCACAACCACATTTTCTAATATTAAAAAACCACAAATTTGCTATGGACAAACAACAGTAGCTGCTGATAGCACTGTAGATATTACAAATTTACCTTATACATCAACATCAACCTATTTTGCTGTGGCTCAAGTAAGTGGTGAACCAACTACTTATGCTTATGGTCAAGCACTAAAATTATCAGCATCTTCTATTAGATTATATAATCAAGATAGTGATACATCACATACAGTTATGTGGAAAACAATAGGCTATTAAAAAAATAACTAATTAAATATTAAATAAATAATACTAATTATAAAAATAATTAATAAAAAGATAAAATAAAAATAAAAATAAAAATATAAAATAAACTAATAAAATTATAAAAAGATAAAATATAATCACAACTATAAAATTATGTTTTCCCAGAAAGATTGTTTAAATTTAGAAAAGCAAAGAATTTTTTTAATGTGTCGCTTAATTTAATATTACCAATTATTTTAATAGATAATAATTTAATAACTGTATCAAACGGAATACTTGCTGTTTTATTAAAAAAATAAATCCATATGGCTAACCCAAGTTCTATATAGTTAGTATTATATGTAGAAATAATAAGAGGTGTATTATTAATATAATTTTGTTTTATAATATCATTTAATTTTGTTAAAATTGTATATAATTTAGAAAATTCATCTTTTTCCATTTGTAATTTAATTTCATTGATATAATCATTTGATTTTTTCCAGAATGTAAGTTTGTCATCTAATTCAATTATTGTTTTAATTGTGTTCTGTTCTATAAATTTACTCATTTCTATTTTATATTCATTTTGAGATTTTGGATTTATTGGATTATTATATATCCAATATATATTTGGTAAAAGAGTTATAAATACAACCATTTTATTATTATATTTTTTATTTATGTTAATTATAGATTTTAATAATAAAACTTTAACATTTAAAATTTAACATTTAAAATTTAATATTAAATAATTAATTATTACTATAACTATTAAATTATAAAATATTACAAGAAGGTAAATGATTATAAGGTGTTAGATATACTATTTGATTATTATTATTTTTATTATTATTCTTTATTATTATTCTTTATAAAAGTAGATAATTTATATCTATCATAATCAATATTATTTATAGTTAATGGTTTATAGTTTAAGTATGAATTTGAAATCATATTATTTTCATCATTATTTTCATTATTATTATAATATTGTTTTACTTTATAATTATTAGTAGTTTTATGATTAGGATTACTATATATATAAAATAATTGTCTTGTAATAGTTGTAATAGTAAACATTGAGTATTTATAATATATTTTATTTTACAGATATATTTTAATTATAAAAAATGACCATAATAAAATTATCAAAAAATTATCAAAAAATTATCAAAAAATTATCAAAAAATTATCAAAAAAATTAAAAAATAAAATAAAAAAAAAAATTACAAAATACAACAATCTGGTCTTGGTGGTTCTCCAGGCATATTTTTCCAATCTATTTGAGTATTTACATATTTACCTAATCTATATTTATCATAATCAATATTTTGTGGAGACCTTATTTCAAAATGTTCTTGTCTATTTCCTCCTTTATAATTTTTTAAATGATTATTATTATTATTTTTTTTTGTTTTTTTGTTTGTATTATTTTTTAATTTATATTTTTTATTTTTAATATTTTTATTATATTTACTTTGTTTTTTTATATTTTTATTCATATTAAAAATTATTTATAGTCTCTATTATTCTAAAATATTTTTTTATTTATTTTTAACTTTTTCTTTAAATTATAATTAATTAGTAATATATTTTAACAATATAAAAATAAAACAATAAAATAACTAAAACAGTTCATTGTAAAAAATTGAAATCTAATATTATATAATTATATTTTATTAAATAGATTATTATTATAAAAATTAATTATAATAATGAATGAAAATAATAGAAATAATGATGTTCTATTAGATTACAATACAATGCTGTCTACTATTTTTCTTGAAAAAAAGAAAAATAAAGTAAATGAAAATACTAATTCTATTAAAAAAACTATAATAAATGAAGAATTAGAATATATTGAAAAACATATTAATGATGATTGTAAATTTAATAATGATTATGAGAACAAAACAAATGAATATGAAACTAATATTAAAGATGTAAATAACAAAGATGTAAATAATAAAAATTTATATTGCGAAATAAATTGTATTAATTGTAAATCTAAAAATTTAATTGAAATGGATGGATATAATATTTGTTCTGATTGTGGATTATATAATGATTGTATAATTGATTCAGGTCAAGAATGGAGATTTTATGGTAATGATGATAGTAAAGGTAGTGACCCAGCACGTTGTGATGTTCCTACAAGTGAACTATTACCAAATACGAGTATTGGTAGTTTAGTTGGATATAGTAATAAAAATAATAAAAATTCAAAAAGAATAAGAAATATGAGTTTTTGGAATGGTTTTACATATCGCGATTCAAGTTTATTAGATACTTTTAATAATATTACTATAATGGCTCAAAATGCAGGTATTAGTCAATGTATTATCGAAGAAGCTAAATATATGTATAAAGATGTTAGTGAAATAAAATCTTCAAGAAGAACAAAAAAAGAAGCTATGAAAGCAGGTTGTATTATGTTAGCCTGTAAATTAAAAGGAGTGCCTCGTAATTGTAATGAAATTGCTGAAATGTTCAAATTAAAAAATAATAAGACATTTCGTAAAAGTATTAAAACATTTGAAGAAATTTGGAAAAATATTAAACTTGGAAAAAAAAATAAAGTATCTAAAATGAAACAATGTCGAGAAAATGAAAGTAAAATTTATACTAAAATTAATAGTAATAGTAATAGTGATAGTGATAGTGATAGTGATAGTGATAGTGATAGTGATAGTGATAGTGATAGTGATAGTGATAGTGATAGTGATAGTGATAGTGATAGTGATAGTGATAGTGATAGTAATAGTAATAGTAATAGTGATAGTGATAGTGATAGTGATAGTAATAGTGATAGTGATAGTGATAGTGATAGTGATAGTGATATTGATAGTGATAGTGGTAGTGGTATTGATAGTGAAATTGAGAACAATATAAATATTAAAAAAGATATTAAAGAGTATAGTAAAGACAATATTAAAGAATATAGTAAAGACGATATTAAAGAAGATATTAATATAGAAAATAATAAAATAGTTAAAGAATGTATAACTAAATTACATAGATTTACTTGTAAATTAGGATTAAATGATAAAGTATTTGAAGCATGTCGTATTATTTTAATTTATATAGAAAAAAATAAGTATTTAGAAAAACATACTCCTTTATCCAGAACATCAACAATTATTTATTATATATTAGAAAGATTAAATATTACTATTAATAAACATACTATTTTACAAACGTGTGAAATATCTCAAGTAACAATAAATAAATGTTATCAAAAATTAATGAAATATAAAAAAGAATTAGAAAACATAAATATATGTTAAAAATAAATATATGTTAAAAATGAATATATATTTATTTGTATTTTTAATTTGTTTTCGTTTTATTTTATTTTTATAAATATTTATATTATATAAAAAATAATTAAATTTATTTATTATTAAATATAAATATGGTTGATTTACAAAATATAAGTTCTAATATTTTATTAATAAGTTTTGCATTAATTATTTTATGTTGTTTATATTTATTGTATTCACATTTTACAAAACAGCGTGAAATTACAGAATTAAAAAGAAATATTGAAGATTTAAAAAATATTTTTTTTAATCAACAAAAACATAATGATGAAATATATAATAAAATAATAAATAATACTAATGAAAATAATACAATTGATATATCTTCAAATAATGAAAACATAAAACAAATAAATATAGATGAAGATAATAAAAAAGCTAATATAATAAAATTAACAAAAGAAAATGTTGAAAATATTAATAATATACAAGAAAAATTAAAGGAAACAAATACAAAACATATAGAATTAGATGATTTATTAGAATTAGATGATTTAAATGATTTAAATAATCAAGATAAAGAATCTTTAAATGAATTAGATATAGAATTAGATGATAAAGAAGATAATATTAAAGATAATATGTATGATATTATACATTCTATGAAAAATAATGATAATATTATATTTAATGATAATGATTCAATTACAACTGACCCAATGAATGATAATTTAGAAGATAATAATTTTGATATTGAAGATTTAGAAGATTTAAATAGTTTAGAACATAATAGTGATATTGATAGTATAAATGAAGTTGATAATTTAAGTTTAGATAATAATGATGATACTAATAATAATGATGATAATATAGATGAACTTGATAATTTAAGTTTAGATAATAATGATAATACTAATAATGATAATGATAATGATAATATAAATGAAGTTGATAATTTAAGTTTAGATAATAATGATGATAATATAGATGAACTTGATAATTTAAGTTTAGATAATAATGATAATGATAATATAAATGAACTTGGTAATTTAACTTTAAATGATGATAATAATGATGATGATAATATAAATGAACTTGATAATTTAAGTTTAGATGAACTTGATAATGATAATGATACTACTAAGTTTATATCTTTAAATAATAATAATGAAAATAATGAAACAATTGAATTAGATAAGTTATTATCTGGAGATATTAAAAATATTAAACTTGAAAAAAATCAAACTATACCTAATAATAAAAATTATGATGTAAATGAATTAAATAATATGTCATCTAAACAATTAAAAGAAATTGCTAAGGAATATAAAGTAAGGTCATATGGTTCTAAAAATGAAATAATCCAAGCAATACTTAATGTAAATAATTAATTTACAGTTGGTAATTTATAAATAATATAATTTATATAATTATCTTCTTTATTTATATTATCTTTAATTTTATTCAATATATCATTTTTATTTGTTTTATCTAAATATAATTTAATTTCTTCAATAAATTTAGAATCTTTTTGTATTTCTTTTTGATTTTTACCTTTTAATTGTAATATTATATTATTATATTCTGTTAATTTATCTGTATTATAAATATTCATTTCATTTATTAATGAATTATCAATATTATATTCATTTCCAGATAATATATTAATATCGTTTTCATCATTATGATTTTTAATTAATAATAATGATTGTAATATTAATTTTGTTTTATCTATTATATTTATTTTATTAATTTTTTTATGATATAATGTATATATATAATATTCTTCTAATAATGATATAAATTTTTGTCTTTCTTTTTCAAATATTTTTTTATCTTCCAATGAAACTTCAAATTGTGAAATTAATTGTTTGTATTTAAATAATAATTCTTCTCTTTCATTTGATATTTTATTTTTTAATTTATATAAATTAAAATTATCATCATAATATATATATACAGGTTTAGTTATTTCTTTAATAATAGTTTCTTTTTTATCATTAGATAAAACAACAACTTTAATATTTTCATATTTATCTTTAATAGGCAATTGTTTAATTTTATATTTTTTATTTGAATATTTTTGATATAATTTATTAAAAGTAGATTTATATTTAATCATAATATCATTATTATAATTATTTATATAAGTATCAACTTTTGATTTTACTTTTTCAATATCAATAAGTTTTTCATCATCTTCAATAAGAAATTCTATATTATAGTCAATATCATTATACATATTATTATCTTTAATATCTTTAATATCTTCAATATCTTCAATATCTTTAATATCTTCAATATCTTCAATATCTTCAATATCTTTAATATCTTCAATATCTTCAATATCTTTAATATCTTTAATATCTTCAATAGCTTCAATATCTTCAATATCTTCAATATCTTCAATATCTTCAATATCTTCAATATCTTCAATATTAATATTTTTATTATTTTCCATTTTTAATATATATATATTGTATTTTTTTTTTGTTGTTTAATTATAGTATAATAATATAAATAATTTATAGTTTATTCTTATAAAAAAATGGAAAATTATAAAGAAAATAATAATAATGATTTATCAACAAATAAAACATTAGAAAATATTTTGAAAGTAGCTAATAATATTACACTAAAAGATTTAAATAATAATAAATTATTTAAAAATGAAGAACAAGAACAATCAAACCAATTAAAAATAAAGAAAACACCAAAGAAAACACCAAAGAAAACACCAAAAAAAACACCAAAGAAAACACCAAAGAAAACACCAAAGAAAACACCAAAGAAAACACCAAAGAAAACACCAAAGAAAACACCAAAGAAAACACCAAATAAAAAATTATAATTATATTAGTTCCTATTTTTTCTATTTTTTTATTATTCTTTAAATTAAATAAAAAATTGAAAAAATATAATTTAAAAAGATATTATCATATGAAAGTATAGAAAAGTCAATTTCTATTATCTCGAGTTTCCTGTAATTTTTAATTTAAGTTAGTTTATAATTTTTTAAAAATGCCTGCTATTTCAATTAAACCTTTGATGCCAAGTGATTTTAATAATAATAATGTTAGTTTCAGTAATGTGATTACTAATACTGAAATTGGTATTAAATATTGTAAAATTACGTATGATACATCTACATCTAATGATAAAAAATTACTTGTAGTTGTGCGTGGTTGCACTGTGAAAACTTTTAAAAAATTAGATAACAAAGATAAAGATGGTAAAATTATTAAAGGTAAAAAAGATAAATATCAAATTTTTATGGGCTTAAAAGATGAAAATTTTATTAATATGATTGAAACATTTGAAAAACATTTAATTACTCAAGGTGTAGAAAATTCTGAAAAATGGTTTGATGAAAATATGGAAGAAGAAGAATGTAAAGATATGTTTAAACCAACTTTAACTAAACATGAAAAATATGGTTATGCTATTGGTGGTATTTTATCTAATGATTTTGTTTGTAAAAGCACTACTTCTGATGTTCCTGATGTTTCTAATTTAGAACTTGCTTTGGAAAAAAATACTGTTATTGATGTTTGTATTTGTATTAATAAATTAAAGCTTGGTGTTGGAAAATATAGTTTAGGTTTTGAAATTAATCAAATTAATATTAAAAGTATTGGTAATACTGAACAATATGAAAGTAATGCCTTTACTTCTGAAAATTTTAATAAAGAAAAAATTAGTATTGGCGCAATTCAGCAACACGAAAAAGGTGGTAAATTTTGTGAATTGCTTTATGATGATAAAAAATTGCGTATTAAATTATCTAATATTGTTGGACGTATTTTTAAATTTGAAAAAGATGATACAGTAAGTTATTCTATGAGTATTCGCTTAACAGATGAGAATTTACACGGTATGATTCAAGATATTGATAAAACAATTTTAACAACTTTATTGGCTAATAGTAAAGATTATTATGGTTCTAAAAAAACTGAAAAATTATTAAAAGCTATTCTTAAACCATTAGTATCTTATAATAAAGCCGACCAAGAAAAAATTAAGAGAGGTGAAAAACCAACATATGAACCTTCTATTTGGATTAAAATTTGGCATAGTGATGATAAAGGTTTTGATGGAAAAATTAGTAATGCACAAAATAATAAAGCAATTACTAATTCAGAAGATGTTCTTAATAAAGATATTAGCATTTCTACTATTGAATTTTATAGTCGTCATATTTGGTTTGGTCCTAAAGGAACAAGTATTAACTTAACATTAAATAAATGTAGTATTAGTGATGATGCTACTGTTTATGATATGGATGATTTGGATGACATTACTAATGATGTTAAAGATATTAATATTAATGAAGAAGAAGATAGTGATTCCGAAGTTGAAAACTCAGATGATGATTAAAAATTAAAAATTAAAAATTTAAAATTAAAAATTAAAAATTAAAAATTAAAAATTTAAAATTATATATATGTAAATTATTTATTTTCATTATTTTTTTCATTATTTTTCATTAATTATTAATTAATTTTAATTATTAAAAATTGAATTTAAAATCTTTTTAATCTTTAGAATTATAATATTATTAAATATTTTTAAATTATTATAATTTTTAAAAGCTCATATTTTTTAAATATGGGAGAACTACATTTAATATTAGGACCAATGTTTGCTGGTAAAACAACAAGATTAATAAATGAAGCGAATAGTATAACTAAATTACAAAATAAAAATATACTTGTAATTAATCATAGTTCTGATGATAGATATAGTAAAAATACTTTTATAACAAGTCATGATAATTTACAAATACCTTGTATTGCTATGTTAAATTTAAATACTATTTTTGAAAATGATATTTCTAATATTAATTATATTTTTATAAATGAGGGTCAATTTTTTCCAGATTTATATGATGTTATTAAAAAATTATTATTTGAATATAAAAAAATTATATACATCTGTGGTTTAGATGGTGATTATAAACAAGAACCTTTTCCTAATTGTAAATTATTAGAATTAATCCCATATTCAACTACTGTTGAAAAACTAAAAGCTAATTGTTCTATTTGTAAAAAAAAAGCACCATTTACAAAACGTATTGCAAATTCAAATGATATATTTTTAGTAGGAGGTTCTGAAAGTTATAAACCTGTTTGTTTAGAACATTTATAATTATTTAATAATTTATTAATTTTTTATAGTAATGATTTTTTTTTCTTTTTTATTTTTTAATTTAAATAAATAATACATAATATATATAATTAAAATTAAATTTAAATAAAATATATTATTATTTATATTTTTTTTTATTTTTAAAATGAATAGCATTAAAATAAAAAAATCTAAAATTGAGAACAAAAAAAATAAAGACAAACAAGAAGAAGAACAAAAATACAAACAAGAAGCAGAACAAAAAGACAAACAAGAAGAAGAAGACGAAGACGAAGAGGAAGAAGAAGAAGAAGAAGACAAAGATGGAGAA
>Ga0228670_1001292_pt1 | contig 11221 bp, 10 predicted proteins | sample 85DmetaG_FD_182785 | JGI IMG/M metagenome (GOLD analysis project Ga0228670, IMG submission 182785) | Seawater microbial communities from Monterey Bay, California, United States - 85D | ecosystem: Environmental > Aquatic > Marine > Coastal | place: USA: California | collected 2016-10-13
CGTCTGTGCAGTTCCGAAGCCTCCGACTGGACATGTGAATGTATGTGACAATGAGTTAGCATCTGTTGCCGCACTATCTTGTGTTGCTACAAATGACCACTGTGTACCATCCCAGATATATAATCCCCATTCACCTTGTCCTGTATCTAGTACATATGCACTATCACCTGTCAATTGTGATGGTAATGAATCACGTGTTGCTATATTGGGAACAACTACTGTACCAGCTTTACGAACACCTTGCTCAACATTTAGACCCATTGCATACGACCCATTATGTCCTGACAGAACACCAAAGTCTGTCGTTGCTGATCCTGTAACATCTCGTATATAAATCTCACCGCCATCTTCACGGCTAAGTTTTAGAACATATACACCAGTTGCTCCTGGATATGATGTATTCAATGAAGTACATGAGTTCATACCAGAGAATGGATTACCTTGTGCATCATTTGCTACGTTCACGATATTGATTGACCCACCGTCACCTTCTGTTAGAACTAAGTTTCCGTTTGCATCTGCTGATGCTGATAGTGTACCTGTGTTTGCTGCATTGATATCTGCCGCCATGTCTGCCGCAACTGCCACTGCCATCCCATATTGTGCTTGTCCTGAAGTTGTTGTAGTAAAGTTAATAGTGTTACCATTAATTGTTGCAGAGAATGGAGGGAACCCACCTACTAGACCATAAGCTGATCCGAATGTACCGATATCACTTGTAACAATATTCGCACCTGCACTTGACTCCGCAGTAACTCCATGTTGGTCTTTTAATGCATTGATATCTGTAGTCGCATTCTGTACTGTCACATCACCTAATGTATTTGTTGTGAATTGTACATCAACCCCATTAATAGATATAGTATCACCTGCTGTAGCTTTACCATTAGTAACTGTGCCTATAGCGGTACTAACAGTAGCAGCTTGTAATTTTAAGAATATTGCAACACCAGTATCAGTTAACGTTAAGTCTCCAGAACCATCAACTGCTGGATAGATAAAATCTCCTGGGTTGCCAGGTAATCCAGGGACAAAATCAATAACACCGTTTGCTGGTCTCAACAGGAATCTATTCGGTCCCGGTCCTGCATGTGTTATTGTTCCTACTAGTCTATCTATGTTGTCGGGAGTTGATAATTCAAAGTCTCCTGTTGATGAGTTCATACATATAACATCACCTTCTTCAAATCCATGTGACGGTTGACCTAGTAATACGTTCATTTGTGGGTTCAGATATTGAAAGCGTGAGTTTACGTTTGCATAGAAATCACTTGACACGATACCTGTTGGTAGAGGATCAAGCATTGGATGTCCGTTTTCGTTAATTTGAAAAATAACTGCTGAACCTGGGATAGCAAAGATACCAGCACCTGATGCTGAACGAAATGTGTTATATCTTAGTCTATCTTCTACTTGACATGTTACTGTAAATGCTGTTTTCTCTGAGATTGAAACAATCTGTAGGGCACGTCCATCTGTAGCACCTGCAATGAAATCGCCTACTAGTACATCATAACCATTGAATACTCTTGGAGTTCGGGTTAAGTGAGAACCATGATTAACGTTAGTCACTGACATTGTTATTTCCCAACGATACGCTTTCGGGTTTGTACTACCTGTCCACCATGGGTCTCCCAAACCATCATCATATTCCCATTCTGCTACTGCGTTTGCAGATTGTACGTTGCATGATAATACTTTTGCAGGAACATTTAGATCGATTGCACTAGTTTTGTAATTTGTCGTAGCCATTACGAATTGTTTCCTTACTTATTAAGCCATTGAGAACATGATCCAAGCATGTGTAGTTGTACCGAATGAACGAGATGAGCCAGTGTCTGCTTCACGTAGTTTAAGTGTCATTGTTGTTCCACTGAAATTACCAAATGCTGTTGGACTTCCCTGAGTTCCGCCACCTGCGATTTTACGTGTTGTTATATCTTTGTTGAACGGTTGAACTACATATTCATTTGACTGATATGCATATCCGTATATTAGAATACTTGCTGGAGGGAAGTTTGTACTGAATGTAATTTCAACATCACCACCAGTTGATGATAGAATTGAAGCACTAACATCAGATGTTGTATTAGTAATACTTTGCAACGAACCGTTAGTTGCATAGTTAACTTTAAAGTATTGTGCGCTAGAGCCACCACCACTGCCACCGCCTGTAACTGCTGCAGGAGACCAACTATTAGCTGTGCTATCCCATGTAAGAACATCACCGTTCACTGGAGAGTTAGTTGATGTGTCTACATCGCTTAGTTCATCGATACTTTCATTTGTTAAATCTACTGTTGTAGATGAATTAACTGTTTGTGCAATAAACTTTGATCCATCCCACATTAAGAATTGACCTGATGTGATACCTGATGTATCTACATCACCTAGATCATTAGTTGTCTTAGCTGAGAATGCAGTAGAAAAATCACTTGAGCTAAAGAAGTCTGGGTGTGCATTTAAACTTACATTCTTCCATTTACCATCAGATGTGTCATATGATAGTATTTGGTCATTTGAGATACTTGAAATCGTAGTATCTGTTAATCCAAATAGTGTCTCAGATCCACCACTACCTAGTAATCCATCGGCATCTGATAAGTCATTTATATCTGATGGGATTGTTGGTTTATTTGTTAGTAGATTATAGTCTGTTGTTCCGTCAGCACCGTCAGCACCGTCATTACCCGCTGGACCCTGCGCACCAGTATCACCAGTGTCACCCTTGTCCCCTTTAAGTCCTTGTGGACCTTGCGCTCCATCTGCCCCATCTGCGCCTGCATCACCTTGTGGTCCTGGAACTGTACTATCAGCGCCAGCCGGGCCTACTGGACCTTGGTCGCCAGTATCACCTTTAAGCCCTTGTGGGCCTTGTGGTCCTGGTACTGTACTATCTGCTCCTGCATCACCAGTATCACCTTTAAGCCCTTGTGGACCTTGACTGCCTTGTAAACCTTGTGGTCCTTGAATACCTGCATCACCAGTATCACCTTTTGGTCCCTCAGGACCTTGAATACCTTGTGCGCCTGTTAGACCTGTTGGGCCAGTATCACCTGTTTCACCCTGTGGTCCCTGCACGTTATCTGTGATGCCGTAACCTGCTAGAGTTGTTGGTGTATTAGTAATATTACTAAAGTCTAAACTTGAAACTGTAGCTGAGATTGTCTTTACATTATTAGTACCAGTAACAATATTGATACCAGTGCCTGCTAAAATATGAGTGTTTAGTCTGTCATCAAATCTATCGTTTGTATAATATAGATTTGCACCTTCAGCAATATCTGTTGTTGTTGAATTGCTTAGAACATTTTCAACACGTGCATCTGAATACCAAAGATTTGTCGAACCTTCTGCAAGTTGATCTGTAGATGTTAGTACTGTATCATCGCCAGGTACAAATTTAGAGCCATTCCATTTAAGTACTTGTCCATTTGAAATTCCCGATGTATCAACATCAAGTAGATCATTTACAGTAGAATTAAGAGCTATTACACCAGTTGATGAATTATATGATAATCCTAAACCACTTGATATAGCATTACGTGCATCTGCATCGCCGTATGCAGTAGAAGTTCCTGTAGAAGCATGTGATGGCTTCCATTGATTGTTTGCCGCATCCCATACTAGATGATGTCCATCTGATGGAGTGTTGTTAGATACGTTAGCAAGGTCTTGTAGATTTGCTGGAATCGATGGTTTATTAGTTAAGTCATCATATGAACCAGAGAATACTGCTGCTGATGTAATATATCCTGCATCGTTTGTGAAGTCTGATACGTTAGTTGGAACTGTTGGGATTGTTGGTTTATTAGATAAATCATTATAATCACCATTGAAGTACTGTCTGAATTCAAAATGATTTTCTTCTGCAATCCATACAAGTGTGTCGTTACCACTTAGAGCGCCTGCACTATCAACATCTTCCAAATGTCTGATTGAAGCATAATCATTAACCCATGCTGAACCGTTCCATTGTAAGAAGTTGTATGTTTGTACATTTGATAATGTCGTATCAGTCAATCCTGATAGTGATGATGTTCCAGAGATACCTGACAAATCAACTGAGTTGCCACCTGAAATCTGTAAAGTTGAACCATTTAGTGTAAGTGCTTGTGCATCTGTATTTGCAGATTGAATAATACCATTCGTATCTGTCAAGTCTGAAATATCTGCTGGGATTGTTGGCTTATTAGTTAATGCAGTATAATCTGTTGTTCCTGCAGGACCAACTGGACCTATTGGACCAGTATCACCTGTGTCGCCTTTAAGTCCTTGTGGGCCTTGCGCCCCATCTGCACCATCCTGTCCTGCTGTACCTGGAGCACCATCGGCTCCATCAGCACCAGCTGGGCCTACTTCACCTTGAATACCTTGGGCGCCATCAGCACCATCTTGTCCCGCAACGCCTGGAGCACCGTCTTGCCCTGCTGGTCCTTGAGCGCCATCAGCGCCATCTTGTCCTGCTGGTCCTTGAGCGCCATCTGCTCCATCAGCACCAGCTGGTCCTTGAGCGCCACCTGTAACTAAACTTGATAAGTCTACAGAATTACCGCCAGATATTGTAATCGTGTTACCATTTAATTCTAATGTTTGTGGGACTCCATTATTGTCTCCACCACCTGCACCTGTTGGATCAGCCGCAACCCATGCACTTCCATTATATGTTAGAACTTGTCCTGCTGTGCCTGTTACTGTAAGATTTTCTGCAAGTACCGCAGTACCTTGCAATGTTTCAGCGTAGATATCATTGAAACGATACTCGGCTGAACCAATATCCCATGTATTGTCTTGTGATGGAAGTGAATGTCCATCTAGTTTAATAAAATTGTCAACATCTTGATATACTGGTAAAGTAATAGTATTACCATCAGATATAGATAGTTCATTACCACTGATTGATAAGTTTTGTGATGATTGTTGCTGTACTGTTTCTTGACCAGCAACCCATCTACCATCAATATATTTTAGAACATCGCCTTGTTGACCACTAATAGTTAGGTTCTCTGCTAGAACTGCTGTACCTTGAAATGTCTCACCATAAACATCATTAAAGCGATATTCTGCTGAACCTAAATCCCATGTATTGTTGTGAGTCGGTAGAGAATGCGCATCTCTTCTCAAATACTTGGCATCTGATTGTGCTTCTGATAATGATTCTTGTTTTGTATGATAATTTGATAAATCTACATTACTACCACCGCCACCGCCATTGCCAGTGTACGAAATAGTAAGAGTATTACCATCATCTGAAATCTGTAGATCACCTACAGCACGTATTGATTTAAATCTTAGTTGATTAGTTCCTGCATCTACGCCGGAGTATACTCCACTGCCAGCACCTAAATTTGTACCGCTTTGAATACTTTCAGAAAAACTCGCATCTATTACTAGTGCTGATCCATTATCTGAGATAGTAACATTACTACCACCTATAATTGATTTTACTTCTAATGTTGTTCCAACGATATCTGCAAGCTGTAATCCTGTTCCAGTATTCGATACTGCGTCTAGTGAAGATGCGGCACCGCCTGAGCCATTGCCTGTAGCATTTACAAATGCATTTTCACTTACGTCATATACTAGTACTTGGTCCTGTTGAAGGTTACCAGTTAGTTTGAACGTAGGGTTAAATGGTTGCGCATTAATACTCATTTTATTGTCCCTTTAATAATTCAAATAAATCTTTTCTACCCAGCCCGCTGTAGTAACGTCTGTGATACCCAATGCTGAACGATCAAGTACAGCACGTAAAAATACTAGATTTGCAGTGAAAGTGAAACCTTCGACTCCAGTAAAGTTTGTATAATCTTTATACGGGATACCTGCTAACAAAATATCAAACCAATCATCTTCTGTTGGTTGAGTTGCTAGTGTACCCTGTATTTTAATTCTTCCAGTAAGGTCTTGGCCATAAACAGCAACAGTGTGTATGCCGTCTGTATACCCATAGTAGCTATCTCCTGGAACTGCGTCTCCAGTAACATCTAAGTTAGTGCCACTATTTGGCATAAGTGTTGTTGTCTTACGTGCCATTTTATTTTCCTTACTCTGTTGTTTCTACTTCAACCACACCTGCGTCACCGATTAACTCAGATACAACTTGTTCGATTGTTGCACTAATGTCACCGTTAAGCAAGTTTGCTTTGTCTTCACCATTTTTTGTGATTGTAGAAACTCTGATAATTAGAATTTCTTCTTTAATTTTCGCCATGTTTTGTCCTCATTAACGTATAGTTTAATATGATTTCTCATACTTATTTATCTAATTCGTCAATGAGTACTGCTTTAGTAATTTTAGCAATATTTTCCCCTGCAACAAAGGTTAACATCTCCATGTCAATCTTTTCTCTGCAATATATGGCGTAAGTATTATATGTTGAATGTCTAAATGTATATGTGTATCCAGAATGTGACACTCTTTTTCCATTATGTAACGGATCGAAGCGTTGCATATTTGGATTTAGATGATAGTTGTTATTATCTCTATACATGTCATATAATGATGGTCCTAGCTTTTCTTCTAGGTGTCTATTAAAGCGAATATCCACTTTGTATCTAAATCTTTTGTGAAACAATGACTTTTTAAGATCAACATTAGATTTAAACCCATTGATTACTTCTGCTAGATTTTCTAGTATAGGTATGTAATGTTCACATTGTAAATCTTTATATCTTTTAGATGCCTTTTCAAATTGTTTCTTTGTTTTAAAGTAAACATGGGTAAAGCTACTATTCATAAACTTAGTATGCTCAATTGATTTTAAAAATGAATAACAATTTTGTCTACGTTGTCTATCATCATCATTCGCAGGAATATCACCCCACCAATTATTATATCCATCAGATCCAAGTAAAAAACTAAAATTTGTACTCTTCAATACTGTATGTGTTGGAAAGCCGTATAATCTTTTATATGAAATCTTATATGGATATTCTTTATAAAATAGTTTTGTAGATTTTATTATATTAATATCATGCATAAGAGAATGTCACAGCATCATCTACAATTTCTACACGTGCCGTACCTCCATCTACTAATGCACCAAATAATATTTCACGTGATAGTGGTTTCTTAATATGATCATTGATAACACGTTGCAATGGACGAGCGCCCATATCTGGAATATAACCTCGCTCCCGCATCCATACTTTTGCTTCTGGTGATAGCTCAACACGAACATTTTTATCTGCAAGCATTTCATTCAACTCATTTAAAGATTTGTCAACAATCATATCAATATGTTCACGCTCTAATGCAACGAACTGAACCATTGCATCAAGTCTATTTCTAAATTCTGGTGAGAAGAATTTTGTTACTGCTTGTGTAGATGCATCGCTATGATCATTCGCAAAGCCAATAGCACGTGATGCAGATTTTGCAGCACCCAAGTTAGATGTCATAATAAGAATTACATTACTAAAGTCTGCTGTTTTACCAGTTGAACTAGTCAAACGACCATCGTCCATAACTTGAAGTAAGAGGTTCATTACACTTGGGTGTGCCTTTTCAACTTCGTCTAGTAGAACAATACAGTTTGGAGTTTCCTCTACGTCATTGATAAGTTGTCCTGCGCCTGCGCCACCTTCGGCATGACCCACATATCCTGGAGGTGCACCGATTAGTTTTGATACAGAATGTTGTTCCATATATTCTGACATATCATACTTGCGTAATGTTACATCTAAGTTTGCCGCAAGTTGTCTACATAATTCTGTCTTACCAGTACCCGTTGGACCTACGAACAAGAAAGAACCAACTGGTTTGTTAGTTGGTCTCATACCTGACTTCGCAACTAGAATAGACTCTACAAGAGATTCCACTGCGATATCCTGTCCAAATAGTTTTGATTTGATATTAGTTTCTAAACTAGCAAAATTTGCATTTTCTTTTGCATCAATCATATCCATTGGTATACGAGTAATCTTTGATACTGCGGATTCAATTGCATTACGACCAATCTTACCTTCAATCTTATGAAGTTTGTTTCTCGCACCAGCTACGTCAATAATATCGATAGCACGATCTGGATTATATTTACCATGCATGTAACGTTCTGCTAGATCAACTGCAAGATCCATTGCATCTTCATCATACTCAAGTCCGTGAAACTCTTCATAGTATTTCTTTAGACCTTTAACGATTAGCTTAGTGTCTTCTTTGCTTGGCTGTTCAATAACAACTTTCTGGAAGCGGCGTTGTAATGCTCTATCTTTTTCAAAGTTTTCTCTGTACTCTTCACTTGTAGTTGCACCAACACACAGCAACTTACCACCTGCTAGTAATGGCTTCAATAAGTTAGCAATGTCAATGTTTGATCCACCTGCTGAGCCAGCTCCCATGATCATATGAATTTCATCAATGAATAGAATTACATTATCACGCTTTTCAAGCTGACCAAAGATTTCTTTAGCACGTTCTTCAAACTCACCACGATACTTTGTTCCTGCAACAAGTGATGTAACATCTAATGAATATACAATCTTACCTTTAAGAATATCTGGACATTCATCATTGATGATGTTTAGAGCAAGTCCTTCTGCGATAGCAGTCTTACCAACACCAGGCTCACCTACGATGATTACGTTATTTTTCTTACGTCTTGCTAAAACTTCTGTCAATTCAACCAGTTCATCTGCACGTCCGATAACAGGATCAATCTTTCCATCTGCGGCAGATTTATTTAAATTCTCACAAAAATCTTCAAATTTAATCTGAGATTTATCTCCCTGTTGAGCAGCAACACCTGTGCCAGGTTGTCCAGAACCCTGATAGAATTCTTTTTGAATAACATCAATTGCTTTAGAGCGAGTACCGCCATGCTTACGTAGGATGTAAAACGCATGTGATGATGCTTCACTGAATAATGACACTAGAATGTCTCTACAATGGAGCTTTGTACGACCACTAAAAATAACTTGAGTAACCGCACGATTGAATACACGATCAATAGCAAGTGTTTGTCGTGGTGGACTATCCATGTCAGGGATAGCAATATCATCACGTTCATTTAAGTGTTCTTCAAGTTCTACTAATACACCAGCAATATCTACTTGCATACTACCCAGTAAATCTAACACATCTTTTTCTTCTATAATTGCATATAGCAAATGTTCAATTGTTACATACTCATGTGATAGCTCGGTAGCTTTCATTACTGCACGTTCAAGTGAAAGATTTACTCTATCTGGTTGATTACTGTTGCTCATGTCGTTCCTTAAATTTTATCTTCAATTTTGTATCTGTAAGAATGTTTACTGTAACAACATCTCCCATTCTTACATCGTATGGTATATATACTTCGAAATGTACGTCTGAATATTCAATCATCTGTGTTGTCCCAAGCATATTAACTAATTCTGCATGTGTGACAGTGACAACTATCGGTATCGTTAAAATCTTTACTGGTGTACTATCCTTTAATCGTATGTATGCAGACTTAGCTTCATTTAATTTTGTTGTATCTCCTTCACCTGAATCAGGGTGGTATTTCTTCATCATACGTTTATATGCTAAACGTATCTCTTCCTTACTAGAGTATTTATTGATTTCTAATATGTCGTATGGATTCATTATTCAACGGTATCGAATTGCTCTTCTGCATTATTATAATAATCTTCATACGCAACAATAACTGCTTTTTGCTGTGAGATTAGTTCTAACAATTGTGCCATATTAATACTCAACGCTGTGTAACCATCTGCGTCTAATGAAAACAAAGACACTGGTTGCTTAGTAGCTATTAATTTTTCTAGCTCTTCATCTGCATTTTCAGGAGTAATAATAATCCAATCAATTTTCTTTAAGTCTAGCACTTCTGTTGGTGGGAGAATTAATGTTGGTCTATCAATTGGAGTTGGGGTGTATTCGATTTTTTCTGGAGTTGCCGAACAAGCACTAAGGCCTATAGTTAGGGTTAGCAATGTCAGGACATTCGCTGTTGATTTTTGAAGGTAGTTTGGCATTTATTTCTTCCTCTGTTAGTGGACTCCCACTTACTATCTCTAAACATCTTAACACATTTACAGTAGCTTTGTCAATAACATTTTCTACTAATCCCGGTCTTTTTGATGCAAGATAGTTGATATCACTTTCTGCTAATTTTCGTTCTAGGTTATCTACACGCTGTGATGCTTGGTTGAATTTATTATTAACTTCATTAAATTGATTTCTAACCTCAATCAAATCAGCATTTATTTTATCTAATGCTGCCTGTGATGCGGCTGCCGCTTGTTTTGCTACTGCTGCATTCTCTGCGTAAATACGAATTTGATTTTGTGTATATTCATAATATTTCCATAGTCCAAATGCACCTGCACCTATGACTGCGAATATGATTAAATATATTTTGATCTTAGAAAACATGTTATTTGTGCCTAAATGAAATTCTTCCCACTGATAGATCATATGGAGTCATTTCTACAGTAACTCTATCATATAAAATAACTTTGATATTATTCTTACGCATTTTACCAGATAAGGTTCCCATAATTATGTGACCATTCTCTAGTTCAATTCTAAAACGGCTTCCCGGTAGAACTTCTACTACTTTACCTTCAACTTCTATTACTTCTTCTTTAGCCATTGTGCAATTTGTTTTGTTCCAATTTGAATTGTTGACCCTTCATAGAAATCAACTGACCATTCATCAATTTCAGTTAAACGTGATACATCATCAAGTAATTCAAATACTTTCTTCATCAAGTTTTCATTTTCTACTTCTACGAATACAAGATAGAAACCATTTTCATCTGGGTTTGGTGATACTTCTGTATCAAGAATATCAACTGTGCTTTTTTCAATGAACGTTGCAATATCGTTTGCAGGTGCTTCATCTTTGCAAAAGAATCCAATTACTACTACGTCATTTTCTGTGCCAGTCTTCGGTTCAAATTCAGCAACACTTACGTCTGATGATACTAATGATTGTAAGTCGCCGAATTCAACGCCTTCATTGATTTGTGAATATTTCATAGTTACACATCCTGCTGCTGATTAACATTTGATTCATCGTCTAGTCCTGAATCGTATGCTGAGTTTAGTTCTTCCATGTCAACTTCATCATCGCCTAGTTTAACTTTGTCGTCTGAGAATTCATCTACAAACTTACGAGGCATCCAAACATCAATTAACCACACATCATGCGATTTCAGTTTTGGCTTACCATTTTGATCTAGGTCTGTTGGTGACTTTGGTGTAATTGGAGTTTTTAGTGTAGCA
>Ga0228670_1001306_pt1 | contig 11130 bp, 9 predicted proteins | sample 85DmetaG_FD_182785 | JGI IMG/M metagenome (GOLD analysis project Ga0228670, IMG submission 182785) | Seawater microbial communities from Monterey Bay, California, United States - 85D | ecosystem: Environmental > Aquatic > Marine > Coastal | place: USA: California | collected 2016-10-13
TAACCTATCTTTAGGGGACGACTGGTTTTGACAGCAAGATCAGTGAAACTGTAAGCATACCGAGGACTGAAATGATGACTCGTAAACCTTATTTCAACCATTTAAACGGCGAAGATAACTACGCTTTAGCTGCATAATCTGAATTAACAGTAAGATTAGCCTCGGCACACAAGGTGTGCAAGCTTTATGTCCACGAAAAGCCTTGGTTTATGGCGTTTCATTTTTGGGCATCGTAAAAATAAACATAGAAATGTTAGCGCTTTGATAACATTTTGAAACTAAAGAAGCTAAGCTTGTAATGGATTGTTTTTGATCAGCTACTAGACGAAAATTAAACAAAAACTACGTATGTAGAAAGCATTTGAGCTGCTTGTTTGGACCCGAGTTCGATTCTCGGCGTCTCCACGATGAAGCGACCTGGCGCAACCAGGGATTAATACAAAAAAATCTGCCAAGCTTGCTTGAGCAGATTTTTAGTTTTAAGACCTTTGGGCTGCAAGGACAGTGCCAGGGCATTTCCTAAGCGGGAAGTTAGAGAAAAACCACCAGTTATTCTCGGCGTCTCCACCACACGGGACAAACTCATATTTTTTGAGATTTGTCCCTTTTTATTTTCATCTAACTCCTTGTCTATCTGCAAGATATACCTCAACACATCATTGATTCTAGTAGTTCGACATTTTTTTCCGTCAAATTCTATTTTTTCTGGAAAAATCGAACTTATCAACTTTTTTTTATGCGCAATCGCACTGTTGGTATAGGTTTGCTTGAAATTTTCTAAATGTAGAAATGCATTTTCAATAAGACCCTTATATTCCGAATCTGAGGTATTGAGTCCATTCAAATTAGACGTGATTTGATCTCGTTGCTTGGTATATCGATTTAATGTTTGCCCATAGACTTTTGGAGAAATAGTTCCGTCTACCAATAAATCTTGTAGATTTTCAATCCGTTGGTTTGCGGAAGCTAACTCCTTCTCTAACTTTTTTCTTTTCCTTGCTCTGTCTTTTTGATTCACGCCAGATAAAGACTTTAAAATCTCTTTGTACAGAACTTTTGATTGTTTAGTAAATTGAAAATCATCTAAAATAGATTCAAAAACCGTGTTGACTTTCTTCGCTGAGAATCGTTCTTTTTTACAATGATTACAATGGTAATAAAAATACTTTTTCCCCGTGCAGCTCTTTGAAGGACTACCTGTCATTTTTGACTGGCATTTTGAGCAATGTAAGATTCCTCTTAATGGAAGCTCCTCACGAAGTGTGTTATAAATAGGTCGATTTCTTTTCTTTTGGCGTTCGGACAACTTTTCTTGAACTTGGTAAAACAGTTTCTCAGAAATAATTCCTTGATGAACACCCTCAATCCACTGCTCCTGCTCCTCTCCTTCTTTTGGAACAACAATCTTACCCATATATACAGGGTTTTTTAATAGAAGAGATAAATTATTTCTACTCACTTTAAATCCTTTACTACCTAACTCCTCACGAATCGCTGCTTGGGTTTTCCCTTTTATGATTCCTTTATATGCAAATTGAATAAATTTAGCCTTTGGGCTGGGCTGAATAATAGGCCTGTTATTTGCATCCCTTCTATTTACATAACCTACAGGTGCCATTCTGCACCAACGACCTGCTTTTAAAGATCCTCTGATACCACCTCGTATCTTTATTGACCTTCGGTCATTATCTATCTCTGGGAATACTAAGTTTATAGCCAGCATAGCTTTACTCTCTGGTATGCTAAAATCAATGGGTTGTTCAATAGCTTGAACCTCTATTCCCATTTCTTTTAATTGACGAATCATTAAAAATGAATCTGTTACATTCCTGGAAAAGCGGTCCCAAGTGGTGACTAATAAATAATCAATGGTCTTCTTATTCTTCTTTGCGAATCTCAAAAAGTTTTGAAATTCAGGACGATTGAAGTTTTTAGCGGAGTGGTCTTCTTTATAATGCGCAACAACCTCAATATCCTTTCGTTTGCAATAGTTTGTTAGCTGCTCAAATTGAACACCCAAACTAAACCCTTTGGCTTGTTCGTCACTGCTGACTCTTGACATGATTACAGCTCTTTTCATTGCTTAGAATTTTGAAAAGCTTCTAATTGAGCATTGGCAATGAGCTCAAAAAAAGCTTTGATTTGTTGTACTTCTTCGTTTGTTAGTTTTTCTTTTCTGTTTTTATTTAAAATGATTTTGCATTCATATTCTGATAACATGATTTTGATGTATGTACAATTCCTTTGCTTGTTACAATAGGATTGTGACGTATCAATTGATCTGAGGTATTCAGTATCATAATTTATATTTCTTTGTATTTTCAAAATTAACTACACTCCCATCAACTGTCTGAATAACAATGGTTGAATAATCTCTTTTTTGAATGTGTTCCATAATTCGACTTTCTGCTGAAACTTGCTTTGTTGTTTTAATTTCTAAATGAGTTGGCTTGGATTGATTGAACCGAATTGTAATGGATTTTAACTCGTTATAATTCCTTCTTATCATTCTTAGTACTTTATCTTCTTCATCTGAAAGCATTGAAATTGACCTGTTGTCAAATTGATGTGAATCGCCATGAAGAAAAGGTTCAAATATTTTATAGAATGAAAAGCTAAAATGATCTTTTTTGAATTTTTCAAGAAAGAAATAATTTTCATTGGAAGCATGAAACATTTCTAACAAATCATCTGCAAACAAAAAATAATCTGCAGGTACATCTTTATAAAAGAAAAAAGTGTAGTTATTTTTATGAGCGATTGTTGATAAAACCAGCTTTTCTAGCTCAGTGATATACCCTTTCTTGTGATTATCTGACGTTTGCAGTGCTTTATTCTCTGCAATCTTTTGGTTGTAATTAAGCTCGAAATGCAATTTTTGACTCAACCTAGCTCTAATTGCTCTTATGTCATCATAAGAAAAACCATACTTAATTAATGCTTCAACCATCTTTATCCAAACGTATTGCACAAAGCTGATGGCTGTTTTTTTATAGTCGGTTTTTACAGTACCTAGACCGAGGTCAATATCCAATAAATCATACTTCTCCCAGTTTAAAATATCAAAATATAACACATCAATTTTTGTTTTTAAAAACAATGGCGTGTATATATAATCAATCAAACTATCAGGGTCTGTTGTCTCACCAAAATAAGGATCTAAAACAAATTTATCTTCCATAAAAACAAAGAAACGAAAAAGTTGTAAATAAAAGCAGTAATGTTACTGCTTTTTTATAAAATTTATACATATCTTGGATTCCAAAGATGAACTCATTGTAGAAAAACAATGAGAAATTATTAAAGGAAATAATTTTTATTTTTTGAAACAATCACGAAAAGTGAGTAAAAATAAAGACTGTGAGATGTCCTTGAGTAAACACCAAGCCAACAGGCTGTAGATTAATAACTTAAACACAATAAAAACAATGGAAAAGAACATGCATTATAGAAATGTGACCCTTAGTACAAGGGTCTCGGCTGCTCAAAAAGCTGAATATGTAAGACTCGCAGCAAAATATAATGTGAGTGTATCTGAATGGGCACTAACAGTTATAGAACATCATAAAAATAATTATGGTACAATTGGAGAACCCACACCAAAAGAAGTGAAATTAGAAAGAGCTTTAGAGTTAAAAAATAAAGAAATTCAGAAGTTAAAAGCTCAACGGGATACTACTGATGAATACGCTGCCAGTATGCAACAACGATCCAACAAAGCCATTCACGACCGTGATGAATCCAATTATGCCTTAAAACAGGCGTTAGTAGAAGTTGAGAAATATAAAAGCCGACTAAAAATTGCGGAGTCATTGATTGGATCAGGAAGACCCAAAGAAACCAATAAAAAATCTTTAATAACCCCCATATCTGTTGGTATGACTACTATTTTGGCAATTGTGATATTTGGAAATAAGATTAGATAGAAAAGAGAACCTCAAGTATTTTAACCATAGCAAAAGTGTCTAACTCACAGTACTGCAAAAGTTGTCTCCTTATTTTTTGCACATCACCTTCAAAGGTTTCATTAACCATAGAAAGAAAAGTATTGGATGCAGTACCTCCTTCTTTAATATCAAGGTCATTGTATGAGAGTTCTGGAACCAGTGCGGGGAGAACGTACTTTATGGAATAACTCCCCCTCATTTCGGGGGTATAGTACCATTTCTGTTGGAACGGAATCATTAGATCTTTCAGACGATTTACAATCCCTCTCAACTCATTAGAATACTCAGGGAATACATCGATTAGATCATTGAGTTTCCCTCTCTCAAAACCAATATTGTAGACTAATATGTCTCCACTACTACCACAGTCTTGTATGAGTTGTTCTATAAAATTAGGTCTTGGATCTTGAGATGGATCTGCGAGATACTCTCGATGTTCTATTTCAGAGGTTGAAGTCTCTTGTATGTGAAGTGAATATTGAAATACTAATTGTTGATAGGGTCTACTACCATTATACTTTGGAACTGCAGGACCTATAGTTTCAAAATCTAAATAGTATAAAGGATAGTTCAATCCACTCGTGAAGTTTCTTATTTCATTTTTATCAATATAAGTAGTTCCGTCAACTTCAGATTGGACTTGTAAGACTTGGTTTGGGTTTAGGTCTGTTTCACCAAGATCAATCTGATCTAATTTAATTACTCCTTGATTATATAAATCAAACTTCTTGTCTTTGTTTAGTCTTGAAATATTAAAAACAGAATAGTCAGGGATGTGTTTCCAACAGGTTCCTTTGAAGTCACAGTCATATGGGTCAGAACAATGATTTCCAATATCTACATTTGGTACTTCAGGACTCTCAATCACATTTTTAAGTCTTAAAACCTCATTTGGAATTTGTGGGATAAACTCTAAAACCTGATCATACACTGATTCAATGGTAAACAATTGATGAATGTCTAATTCTCCATCTTTTGTGTATTGATTATTGATATGGACGATCGATATATCTTTAAGATCTATTCCTGAATTTGTAATTGTATAATATTGAATTGCAGCATCCTTGATATAGGTTTCGGATACCTTGGTAGAACTTTTCACCTCGTACGCTTTCCAACCTTCTTCATCTTTTACCAAGATATCTAATGCAGCAAGAACGTTGTTGTATTGGAAAGTAGCCTCATAAATAATTGACTCCCCTTGAGAAATAAACTTAAGTGTTTTTCCGACCGATTCAACCATTTTAAAATGATTTTCGGGAGAAGCATCAGCACCATTAGGAAATAATTCTTGTGCCAATAAACCAATATTGGTTCCTTGGTCAAATACCGCTTGGAGCGATGTTGGTGTAGTGTCTTTTAATCTATAATGATGCTTATAAAGATACAATGACTTCTCACACTGTAGTCCGCGAATAAATGTTGATTTGGAGAGTCTACTTTTCATAGACTTTATTTTTGTTTAGAAATTGAAATAAATCTTTCTCATTCGATTCAAAGTGTTTGGATGTAATTAAAATATATAAAAGTCTTTTTGTTTCACAATAATCAACAATCCAAAACTTTTTATAGTCTGTTGAACTACTGTCTGAAGCTTTGTTTAAATGAATGTGATTTCTGAGTACTCTTAATTTGTCTAATATTTGGATATCATCATTATTAAAAGGGCAATTTCTCAATTTTTTAAATTTCTCTATCGCAATATTAAACCTTACATTCTTCTTTGAACTTGAAATTTCAATAATTAATGCTTCAATTATCGATAATGAAGTGATGATGAATGATTTGATAGTTTGAGTTTTTAAGACTGTAGAGAGGTTTAGTTCAAGAAGAGTCTTCCTTAAATATTCAATATATTGAAAATTGTATGCTAGGTTTGATACCAAACCTGACTTGGTATCATTATTAAGTTTATGATAAGTTAAAATATAATCTTTTAAGTCATTGATAGAATTTGGATACCATCTATCTCTACTATCTTTTCCAACTAATTGACTCATTAATTCTATGTAAAACTTTATGTGTATTAATTATTGAATATCCCCAATAGTTGTTGCTATTACCATCTTTGATCCTATCTCCTCAAAATGTTTTATGCCACAATCTATTTTTGATTTTTCTTTTGGTCTTAAATCCATTTCAGAAGTACTTCCCTTACTCTCCACTACGAAATACAATTTCTCCTCATCACCTTCTTTCCAACTCACCACCCAATCAGGATTATACGATCCAAGTGGAGTATCAATCTTAAACCAGTTTGGAAGTTTTGCGTAGACAGATACATTTTCGCTTTGTTCAAATTGTTTGGAAAGTGTAGATTCTACTTTTGAGTCATAAACTACATATTCATAAGGTGATTTTGTACTCTCAGATAAGTTGTTTTTTAGGTATCCAAATAGTTCTTCGTTCTCAAATAATTCTTGACTGTAAAAGTCATTACCACCCATTTTATGATACTTAATACCGTCAATAATATGTAACCTCATCTGATCATTAATAATGTCAATACAACCTTCAATAAACTTTTGAGGATTGATTTTGAAATACTTCAATTTCTCTGTACCAGTTAGAATATCAACAATAGATTTTCTGGTAAGTTGTGTTTCATTCTGAAGATACCCTACAATATCAGGTAGGTTATTAACCTCATAATCTAAATTAGAGGTTTGTGTTCTTACAGATGTATCGTCAACCTGAACCCCTCCAATAGACATCGTAACGGTTGATTTAGTATAATGGAGTTTCCCTCGCTGAATGTTTAATTTTTTATCTATGGATTTGATACATTCTTTTACCAATGAATTTGAATCAAAGTCTACTGAGAAGGTCGTTTTAAACTTAACACGATCCCATAGTTCTTTAAACTCTGGACTGTCTAATATTTGTTTATTAACCTTAACTCGTTTTTTGTCGTCTTTGTTCTTAATTTCCAATTTACCTGCTGCACTCTTCAAATTGGTAATAATTTGTTTGAATACATGTAGGTTTTCAGAAAAGACCTCAGGAATATCTACGTTGTTCTCTTTTAAATCAATTCTTAATAAGTCCTGAACTTTTCCTCTAGAGTCAATATATCCTTTGTGAGTGAAGTGCTTATAGAGTTCACTTGATTTCTCCTGACCCAAAAAGGTAGTATGCCCGTCTTCTATACCTATTACAATATCTGAAAAAGTAAACTCTTCAATTACTCCAAACTTAATTCCAGTATCAGATTCTATCTCTCTTTGAAGTGTGTCTACAAAGTCAAAATAAGATTCTGTTGCCATTACAGATAGAGTATTTACATCATGTCCATACACACGTTCTCCATCTTGATTTACACACAATCGAAGTCCACGACCAATCTGTTGCCTTGGGGTAATAGACGACCCTCCCAAATCTCTTAAAGTACATATCTGAAAAACATTGGGATTATCCCAACCTTCTTTTAGTGCAGAGTGTGAAAAGATAAATCGAAGTTTTGAATCAAAACTCAATAACTTCTCCTTGTCTCGCATGATTAGACTGTAAGTATCTTCATCTGCTTTGGTGGTTCCTTTGGTATCTTTAAAGTATTCAAACTTCTCTTTTGAATTACTCTTTTTACTTTTCTTATCGATAGAGAAATATCCATTGTGTACCAAAGAAGGATCTAATTCATTGTCGTGTAACTCGTTGAATAAATTTTGGTATTTGGGTTTGCGAATTAATTTAGCATACTCCTCCTCAAAAATCCTTGCATAGTCTCCGTTGATTTGATTCCCATCCTCATCGTACTTTCTGTAGTTAGCAACTGCGTCAATAAAAAACAAACTCAGCACCTTAATTCCTTGACTGTTTAAAATGATTTCTTTGTCCAAGTGCTCTTCTATTGTTTTGGAAATCATTGCAGTTTTCACCTGACGATCATCAACACTTCCAATAGACTGTCCCAGTTTGATATATTCATCTTTACTGGTAAAATCTATGTATTCACTTCCCTCGACTCCGTATATATCTTTAATAATGTATCCTTCATATTCTACGCGATTGGTCAATTGTTCCAAATCATCATTTTGCCGAACTGTCAATTGTTTACGTTTGATAGATCCATTGACAAATGCATCTACCTCAACCTTGGCAATTGGCATCCCCTTGCTTAATTTGATGTTAACCAACTTGATGTATGCTTGATTATTAGCACCTTCTGTTTGCACAGAACCTACCTCAATCTGTTTCACCAATTTTTGTTCATACGCATCTACCGCATCCAATTTGTACATCAGATTCACTTTTTCACGGTGGGTTGCTGAATAACGTATAATTGCCAACGGATTTAAATTTTTCACTGCGGTTTTCCTCAACTCTGTACTCATGGTGGTTTGAGGTTCATCAATAAAAACTACAGGGTTGGTATTCTTAATTAGGTCTAAAGGTTTGTACCCTAACGAATCATTGTAACGATGAATGATGTTTGCATTGTTAGGTTTTGAAGGGTCTTTAAAACTCTTACTAAAGGCATCAATATTGATGACCATAATCTCTAACCCTTCATTGGTAGAAAAATCTCGTACCTCATTTAGTTTTTTACTATCATAAATAAAGAAATTATAAGGAATATTATCGTACAACTCCCTTAAGTGATCTTTGGTAATTTGAAGTGATTTATACACCCCCTCTTTAATTGGAATAGAAGGCACAACTATAATATGTTTTGAAAACCCATATTTTCTGTAGAGTTCCATAATAGACCTCAGATACACATACGTTTTTCCTGTTCCTGTTTCCATTTCTACTGTGAAGTCTAATTGATTTCGATCAACTTCTTTGGGTGATGAAGGTTTTAATCCATTACCCAACTGTATTTGTTGAACGTTCTCAATGAGTTTTCCTTCAGAAAGTGTCAAACGATTTCCATATCCAATTTCATTAAAAGAAAGGTTTTGTTGTTTGTTTAAGAATTCAGGAGAATAGACTGTAAAGTTAGAATCACATTTTTCTTGTCCTTGAAAAATATCAACGATTGATCCAATAGCATCTAACTGGTACTGCAGGGCACTGTCGAATTTTATTTTCATTTCACTCATAATCTAAATACTTCTAATTTCGTTAATACCGTATCTTTTTAAAGTTTGCACCGAATTGGTTTTTTCTACATCAGTAAATCCATTGTCTTTAAAGATGACTCTACAAATCTCAGGACTACATTCTTCTTTCCATTGTCCAATACCTTCTGCAACTTTAGAGGTAATTCCATCTGCCAAACAAATAAATAAAGACCCCAAACCAACGTTAAATACCTTTTTACCTTCAATAGTTTTTTCCTCAATAGGTAGGGTTAAGTCCAACCCGTACTTGAGAAGTATTTCATATAAAACATCTTCTTCGGTTCTATCTGTTTTTATGTTTCCAACTGCATCAAACAAACTCTCATTAAGGTTATCAGGATTCCCATCCCAACTTTTAATATTTGAACTATCGAGTTTAAAAACTTTAAACCCTAAATCCATGTCTTTTGATTTATCTGGGTGCTCTTCTTTTATTTTTTTGACAACTCTACGAATACGCTCTTTACCTATTTCTGCAATAGTTTTATAACCTGCTTTAAATGCTTCACTTTTTTCTTCTGTAGGTTCAGGTAATTGAATTTGAATATATTTACGATTTTCGGCATGTTCAGTATTTAGTTGCATTACTGCATGTGCTGTTGAACCAGACCCTGAGAAAAAGTCCACTACGAGGTCATTATTACTTGATGCTATTTGAATTATTCTTTTTATTAGATTTATAGGTTTAGGATAATCAAATTCAATATTTCCCAATTCTTCTTTTAAAAACTTTGAAGCACTTTGAGAACTTTGAAGTTTTTCAAATATGGAAGATTGTATAGAGTCAACAGGTTCATTTTGAAATATTTTTTTTCGAGGTACACCTTTTCCATTATCAGCAAAATATATTCTATTATTTTTTAACATTTCATTAAACTCATCTTCAGAAATTGACCAATCTCTATTAAAAGTTTTTCCGCTGGGATTTGTTATCGTATATGATTTGCTACCACCACTTCCATCACCACTACCTCTTGAAATATTTGCAGACATCCAATTTCCCCTGGGGTCATTATCGGCGTTAGACCATCCCTTTAAACTTAAATACTTAAATGATGTATATTTAGACAAACTTTTAAACTCTTCTGTTTTATATGCAGCAATTAAATATTCGTGTTCTTTCCTTACCGTTTTTTTTGCTGTCTTTGGCATAGTCCCATCCTCTCTGACATCCCAAACATAAATTTCAACCAAATTTTCACCAAATATTTCATTACAAATATTTGAAAGATTATTTATTTCATTATCGTCAATACTTATAAAAATCACCCCATCCTCTTTCAAAAGATTTCTTGCCAATCGTAATCTTGGATACATCATGTTTAACCAATTGGAGTGGTATCGACCATCAGAGTCTGAATTGGTTGAGATTTTATTACCCTCACTATCAATCTGCCCTGTAATTTCCTGATAGTTTTTGAGGTTATCTTTGTAGTTATCCTTGTAGACAAAATCTTTTCCTGTATTGTAAGGAGGGTCTATGTAGATCATTTTTATCTTCCCTGCATACGACTTTTGTAAGAGTTTTAAGACTTCTAAATTGTCTCCTTCGATATACATATTTTGGGTCGTATCCCAATCTAAACTTTCTTCCTTTGCAGGTCGTAGCGTACCTGTAGAAGGTTTGTGTGCTTCTCGTCTTGCTTGAGACTTTCCTGCCCATGTAAAACGGTAGTATTCTTCTTCATCTTCAACTTCGTCACCAAAGATTGCCCTAAAAGCATTAAAATCAATTTTATTTTCCGTAACTAATTCAGGAAATAATTCTTTTAGTTTAATTATATTTTTTGCGAGGATATCTTCACTCATGCTTAAAGCATCAACAGTTTTAATTTTTTCTATTTCCATGATTTAAATACTTCTAATTTCTTTAATACCGTATCTTTTTAAAGTTTGCACCGAATTGGTTTTTTCTACATCAGTAAATCCATTGTCTTTAAAGATGACTCTACAAATCTCAGGACTACATTCTTCTTTCCATTGTCCAATTCCTTCTGCAACTTTAGAGGTAATTCCATCTGCCAAACAAATAAATAAAGACCCCAAACCAACGTTAAATACCTTTTTACCTTCAATAGTTTTTTCCTCAATAGGTAGGGTTAAGTCCAACCCGTACT
>Ga0228670_1001314_pt1 | contig 11086 bp, 11 predicted proteins | sample 85DmetaG_FD_182785 | JGI IMG/M metagenome (GOLD analysis project Ga0228670, IMG submission 182785) | Seawater microbial communities from Monterey Bay, California, United States - 85D | ecosystem: Environmental > Aquatic > Marine > Coastal | place: USA: California | collected 2016-10-13
CTGTCATACAGCTTATCTTATAATTTGACCACGGGAGAACCAAGATGGCGCAACCCGCAGATCACGCGGACCACGATGCGGCTCAGCCGACGTCAAACGGCGAAAGGCCAGTTGCAAGCATGGCGTTGCGCGGCATTCGCGTTTTGGATTTGACCCGCGTTCGGTCTGGGCCGACATGCGTGCGGCAGTTCGCGGATTGGGGGGCGGATGTCATCAAGATTGAAACGCCCGTTGATAATGCGCAGCTTGGCGGGCCGCGCTCTGGCCCTGATTTTCAGAACCTGCATCGCAACAAGCGGTCGCTGACGATAAACCTCAAATCAAAAGAAGGGGTTGAGGCGTTTCGCAAGCTGGCAAAAACAGCGGATGTGATCGTCGAAAACTTCCGTCCCGGCGTCAAAAAGCGCCTCGGCATTGATTATGAGACCTTGTCTGCGGACAACCCCGGGTTGGTCTATGCTTCAATTTCGGGCTTTGGGCAGGATGGTCCCTTAGCCGGGCGGCCGGGTTTTGATCAGATTGCGCAGGGCATGGGTGGGCTTATGTCCATCACGGGCCAGCCGGGTGAGGGGCCCATGCGCGTGGGCATTCCCATCGCGGATCTGTGTGCGGGTCTTTTTGCCGCACAGGGTGTTTTGATCGCCCTGATGGAGCGTGCGACATCGGGTAAAGGCCAATGGGTGCAAACCTCGTTGCTTCAGGCACAGGTATTCATGCTCGATTTCCAAGCCGCGCGGTTCTTGATGGATGGTGTTGTGCCGAAACAGGCAGGCAACAATCATCCGACGTCGATCCCGACCGGCGTGTTCAAAACCAAAGACGGCCATATGAACCTCGCGGTGGCGGGGCAGGAGATTTGGAAGCGGTTCGCCATAGCCGTTGAGCGGGAAGATTGGCTTGAGGATGCGCGGTTCGCCACGCCGCCCGCACGCTCTGACAATCGGGATGTCTTGGGGGGGCAGATTGAGGACATCACCGTGACCCGCACGACCGCAGAGTGGATCGAGGTTCTGAATGACGCCGGCGTCCCGGTGGGTGAGATTAACGACATCGGACAAGTCTTTGATAACCCTCAATTGCACCACCTTGGTCTTGCGCAGCCCGTCACCAGCCAAGAGCGCGGCGAGACGCATCTTGTTGGCCAGCCCATCTTGATGAGCCGCACACCAAGCCACATCGCATCGCCCCCGCCGCTTGCGGGGCAGCATTCGACCGATATCCTCAAAGAAATCGGATATTCTGATGCAGACATCACATCCATGAAAGCGCTTGGCGCGATCTGAACCCTACCAACGGACGAGACTATGACCGATAAAATCATCACCGAAAAATCGGGCGATATTGCCCGCATTATTTTTAACCAGCCCGAAAAGCGGAACGCCGTTTCGCTTGAGATGTGGGAGGCGGTCGAGGCGGCGCTTGATGCGTTTGAGGTCGACCCCGAGGTTCGCATTCTGATCCTGTCGGGTGCGGGTGGTAAGGCGTTTGTTTCGGGCGCCGATATCTCAAAGTTCGAAAGCGAGCGCGCCAGCGAGGAGGGCGTTGCGCGCTACAACGCCACGACCAAGCGGGTCTATGACAAGCTCGAAGCATTCCCCAAGCCCACAATCGCGCAGATCAACGGCTTTTGCATCGGTGGCGGCGTCGCGCTGTCGCTGAGCTGCGATATGCGGATTTGTGGCAAGGGCTCGCAGTTTGCGGTGCCTGCGGCAAAGCTGGGCCTTGGATATGGGTTCCCGGGCATAAATCGCCTTGTGAATGTGGTCGGTCCGTCCTTTGCCAAGGAAATCTTCTTCACCGCGCGCCGGTTTGATGCCGAAGAGTCGCGGGTCATGGGCTTGGTGAACCGTGTGGTAGAGGATGAAGACGTCGCCCAGGTTGCTGAAGATACTGCCAAGATGATCGCGGCCAACGCGCCGATGACCGTGGCTTCGGTCAAATTCATCGTTGGTGAGACGCTGAAGGACGAAAGCAAGCGCGACGAAGAAGAATGCGCCCGCCGGGTCAAAGCCTGTTTTGACAGCCAAGACTACGTGGAGGGGCGTCGCGCCTTCCTCGAAAAGCGCAAGCCCCAGTTCGTGGGTGCCTAATGGCGGATGATCGTCCTGCCCGCTTAGATGAGGCAGTCGTTCGAGAGCACATGGAAGAGGTCATCGAAAGCCATGAACAGGCGTTCGAGACCTTTTTCTTTGCTCGGTTCCTTGGCCTAAACTTCGAATACCTGCCCGCCAAGGCTCCGGATGCGGACAAAGAGGTCTGTCGCCTGACGTTTGAGGTCACGGACATGCTGCGCAACCCGCAAGGGTCGCTGCATGGCGGGGTTATGGCGTCGGCGATGGATATCTCGATGGGGCACTTGGTGAATAAAATCGCAGGTGCTGGTGCGACGATCGAATTAAAGGTCCAATTCATGCGCCCCGTGATGGAGGGGCTGGTCACTTGCGAGGGACGGTTTACAAAGAAGGGGCGGTCCTTGTCCTTTATGGAAAGCCGTCTTATGGGGCCGGATGGGAAACTTGCGGCCTTGGCCACAGCAACATGGAAAATGCCGGGATGACTGAACAGCTTACGTCCGAGATTAACCCCCAACTTTTGTCTGAAATCAGGGGCCGTTTTGCCCACGTCGACAGCTGCCCGTTTGAGGGCGAACGGGTGTTCTTTGAAAACGCCGGGGGCGCGCTGACGCTGAATTCGGTGGTGGAAACATCGGCCAAATTTGCGGCCATCCCTGACAATCAGGGCCGCGACAATCCCGCAGCCCATGCGCTTGTGGCGTTGATCAACAAAGCCAAGGCCGACATGGCCGTCTTTTTCAACGCGCCCGAGGGGCAATTCTTCGTGGGCGAAAGCGGCACGGAGTTGTTGTTCCGTCTGGTCCGTACAGCTTGTGTGGCCACAGGGGCGGGCCGTGTTTTGGGCACGACGCTTGAACACCCAGCCACCCGCAGTGCCGCGCGCCACTGGTGTGAGGTTGTGGGCAAAGACCACGTTTTGGTGGCACATAACGACGCGACCGGCTCTGTCACAGCGGCGGAATACGCAGCTGAGGTCACGCCGGATACACGTGTGGCCACCATCCTGCACACATCCCCCGTCACGGGCATGGGTGTTGATGTGGCCTCCATCGCCGCTGAAATCCGCAAGGTTGCGCCTGAGTGCATCATCATCGTCGATGGCATTCAGCATGCGGCCCACGGGCGGCTTGATATCGCAAGCTACGACATCGACGGCTACGTGGTCTCGCCGTACAAAGTATTCTCGCGCCATGGTTACGGTGTTGCGTGGGTGTCGGACCGTTTGAACGCGCTCAAGCACGAGCATCTGATCGATGCCCCCGGTGACCCGTGGGAGTTCGGGACCCGCGATACGGGCGCCTATGTGACGTTCTCGGACGTGGTGGACTACTTCGATTGGCTGGGCGGAGAGGTGTCTGACGCCACCGATAAACGCGCACGGATCGTCGCGGCAGGTGCGGCAATTCATGCGTACGAAAAAGGCCTGACCGACGGAATGATCCACGGTGTCGGGAACCAAACCGGGCTGGCGGATATGCCAAGCGTCACGATCATCGGCGGCGTCGACAATCCGCAGCGTGAGGGCCTTGTGTCCATCACTGTGGATGGAATTGCCGCCCCCGATGTGGTCACGCAGCTGCGCGAGCGCGGTATCCGCACCCACACCCGCAAGGCAGATCACTATTCGGGCAACATCCTTGATCCCCTAGGGATGGAGGCTGCGGTGCGTGTATCCATGTGCCACTACAACAGTGAAGCTGAGGTCGCTCAGTTCCTGCAAGCAATGCGGGAGATTACGGACGCCGCGTCCTAGGCGTCTTCTGCAAGAGCCGTCAGGCTGTCCAGCAAGTCGGGTGCGATTTCTATCCCTTCCTTACGCGCAGACGCGAGTGAGGCAAGGGCACGCGCACCGGGCAGGCGGGGCGGGTTCGTTTCAATGCCGGGGGCCGCGCTATTGCGCACCAACGTGCGTGCATCGTTGATCCGGGTGCCAAGAGTGTCATGCGGGATCAGCTTTGCGGCATGGATCACGATAAACATGTGGCCAACATTTGCCGTCGCACTGGTGTCGAGGTTGGCGTTTGGCACCTCGGATAGCATCGCGGCGCCGGACAAGCCGCCCGCAAGCAGATCAAGACACAGCGCGAGGTTGGCGCCTTTGCCGCCGCCAATCGCCTGCATCAAACCCTTCATTGCGGCTGCAGCGTCGGTGGTCGGGATGCCGTCCGCATCTGTGGCCCAGGTGTCCGGGATCGGTGTGCCATTGGCAGCCGCTTGTCGGACTTTGGACCGTGCTGCAACAGACATCGCGATATCAAGGATGACATGCTCGCCGCTTGGATCGGGCAGGGCAATGCCAAGGGGCGTGTTGCCGATGACCGCGCGATTGCCGCCCTGCGGGGCGATCATGGGGGATGTATTGGTCGTGAATATTGCGGCAAAACCCGCGTCTGCCGCGCATAGCAGTTGTGGTGCCAAGGCCCCTAAATGGGTTGAGGCCCGGCAAAACGCGGCGCCCATTCCCACCTCGCGGGCGGCCTCAATCGCGGCACGGGTGGCTCGGATCGCAACGGCCGCCCCCAGTCCGTTTTGACCATCCACATGGCGCAAGGCGGGGGCTGGGGCGTGGATGATCGGCACGGCATTAGGGTTCGCCCCACCGTCGCGCAAGCGCGCCACATAGGCTGGCACACGGGCCAGACCGTGAGTGCGGATGCCCATCATTTCGGCAAGGACAAGCATTTCAGCGGCGTTATCGGCCATGTCGGCCTGCATCTTGGCTGCCCTAAAGGCCCTCGAAACTAACGCGCGAGTGTCCCCCTCGGGGAGCCGTGGCATGGTGCTATCCATCCGCCTTCGCCGGTTGCTCGACCTTAGGTTTGCCGAACCGGTTCAGCATCGGCAGCAGCACGATCAATGTGAGCGTCACTCCGATAATCCATAGTGACGGCGTGCGTTCCACAAAGATGGAAAACGAGCCTCGGGAAATGGTCATGGTTTGGCGCAAGGCTTCCTCTGCCAGTGGCCCCAACACGAGGGCCAACACTAACGCGGCAGGCGAAAAACCATAGAGCCGCATAAAGAACCCGACGATGCCAGCGGCGAACATCAAATACGTCTCAACAAAGCTGGCATGGACGCTAAACGTGCCAAGTGCACAAACCACGACGATGCAGGGGGCCAGCATCCGGTAGGGAACCTTGATGATTTGTACAAATAGCGGGATCGCAAAGATTGAGATTGCCAAGAGCGCCATGTTCCCAAGGTACATGGAGGCAATCAGCCCCCAAGCAAATTCGGGGTTTTGTTCCATGAACAACGGACCGGGGCGCAGGCCCCACATGATGAACGCGGCCAAAAGAACCGCTGTGGATGCTGAACCGGGAATGCCCAGCGTCAGCAGCGGGATCATCGCCCCAGACGAGGCGGCGTTGTTGGCGGTTTCAGGCGCCACAAGGCCTGCCATCTCACCCTTGCCAAAGTTCTCGGAGTTTTTGGATAGGGAGCGTTCCGTTGAATACGCCATGAGCGAGGCAATGGTCGCGCCGGCGCCGGGGATCACGCCCACCACAAACCCTAGAACCGAGCCACGCACCATTGTCATCCGTGTCGAAAGCCAATCCTGAGCCGTGGGCCAAAACCGTTCCTCATCGTCGTATTGTACGATCCCGCCGGTGCCGGTTTTGTGCAGGCCGTTGTAAAAGGCGTAGAACAGCTCACCCAAGCCGAAGAGCCCGATGGCAATTGGGATGAAATAGATGCCCCCGATCAATTCAGCGGAGCCAAAGGTGTAGCGACCTTGGCCTGTTTCCAAATCGACGCCGACGGTGCCAAGGGCAAAGCCGATCAGGGCTGAGATCACGCCGAGCTTCCAGTTGGAGCCGATCATGACCAACAGGGTGAGCATCCCCATCACCGCTAAAAGGAAGTATTCCGGTGGCCCAAAGCTGCGCGAGACTTGGCTAAACAGCGGCGCGAGGATTGTGATCAAGATCACGCCGACAGTCCCGCCAACGAATGACGCGGCAGCTTGCATCACAAGGGCAGGGCCCGCGCGGCCGTTTTTGGCCAATGGAAATCCGTCGAAGGTCGAGGCGACCGTGGCGCTTTCGCCCGGAGTGTTCAAAAGGATCGATGTGATCGTGCCGCCGTACATCGCCCCGTAGTAGATCGCCGCCAGCATCATGATCGCGCCAATCGGGTCCATCCCGAACGTTACCGGCAACAAGATCGCAAGTCCTGCGGAGGGGCCAAATCCAGGAATAACCCCCACGATCATGCCGACAATCGCACCGATCAGCAGGTAGAGAATGTTGATCGGAGAGATGGCAACCGACAGCCCCATCATCAGGTCCGCAAAGATATCCATGGTTCTACTCCGGCAAAAGGGTGGCGCGCAGCCAGTAGGGCGTAAAGGTCATATCGGAAGCTCAAACAGCGCCGGGGGCATGTTGGCGTTCAGAACGCGGTCAAACAGCAGGTACACTCCGCTTGGCACGAGGGTCGCTACAAGGACGTTCTTGATGGGTTGTGCTCGGTTCAGCAGCATCAAAGTCGCGCCAAGGAAGATCACTGTCGCGACAAAACCGCCGAACAGCTTCAGAAGGACAGCGTAGCTACAGGCCAGTGCCATCAGGATCACGACGTCTTTCCATTTTCTGGGATCGGTGCGCTCGCGCTCGGCTTTGCGCAGTTCCTCAATGAGGGTCCAAAGCGTGAAGATGATGGCGGCAGTACCAATCAATCGCGGGAAAAAGCCCGGACCCGGCCGGCCCGTCCGCGTCAAAAAGTTGAGGTCGGCATAGGCCACATAAGAGTAGAAGATCGCCCCCGCGAGGAGAACGACAAAGAAGGCGACGCGCATGATCTTGATGTCCTGTTGGGTCTTGTCGTCGGCCCCAATCCTTTCGGGGCCGACGACATATTCGCCAAAGTGGGCTTAGTCGATTGCGCCGACTTCGCGCAGAACAACCTCAAAGCCGTTCTTTGTGTTACGAGGAACTGGCGGAAGTCTTCACCATACAGAACCGTGGGGGTCAGCGTGTTGCTAGCGATATATTCACCCCATTCTGGCGTCTGCACGACTTCTTTCATGGTGTTGATCCACCACTCCTGCGCCTCTGCTGGGGCGTTGGGGGCAAGGATCAGACCGCGTGGCATCGACACACCGATGTCAAAGCCGATGCTTCCCATTGTTGGCACGCCTTCAAGTGCGGCGGGCGTCGTTTGGCCAGAAAACACCAGTGGTTTCAGATCACCAGACTCGATGAGACCGAGGATCTCACCGGGGTTGCCGACCATCGCATCAAGCGCGTTGGACAACAGGGCGGTCGTCTGCTCAGACATGGAGTTGAACGAAACATAATCGAACTCGAACCCTGCCTTCTCCGCAAACAGCGTGGGCACGATGAAGTCCACGTTGACCGAACCGGTGCCGCCGATATTCGTGGGGTTGGCTTTGGCGTTTGCGATGAATTCGTCGATCGTGTCGATCTCACTGTCGCCGTTTACAACCAGCACAAGGTCATCGGTTGCCAAAAGGGCCACGGGGGTGAAGCTTTCGGGTTGCCACGGTGTATCCGCCTGAAGCGGGGTGGTGACAAAGCTGCCCGATGTGGTCGAGATGCCGTAGGCGTTGCCGTCTTGGCCATAGAGATAGCCCCAGCCCACAGCGCCTGAACCGCCCGCGCGGTTTTCGGCAGAAATCTCACCATCGTACAGGTCGTACTTGTTGAGAATTTCGATGATGCTGCGGGCCATGATGTCGTTACCGCCACCGGGGCCGAACGCGATGGTCCAATCCAGCGTCTCGTCTGCAGATGGGTAGCTTTGTGCGATCGCCGGTGTCGCGACGGCCAGTGGCGCCGCAATGACCGCAGCACAAGTCGCGTCCAACATCCGGCGTCCAAGAGTTTTCGTCAGTTCCATGGATTTTCCTCCCTATATCCAAAAGAAAGCGAATGACCCGGCGGTTTTTGTGCCTGTGATCATTTGGGGTCGTGTCGTTATGTTTGCGCGCCTCGCTCGCGGCTGTAGGTGCCCAAAAGACGTTGTTTGCCGTTCAGGTGGTGTTGGCTGCCAGCGCGACTTGCTGCTCTGATGTCCCCGCTTTCAATCGCGCGGACAATCGCCTCGTGCTCTTGATTTGAGACCTCTAATGCCAATGGGCCACTCAGAACCCGCAGGCGCATCAGACGCACTTCTTTGCAAAGGCTGATATACAGATCGGCCACCCGTCTGCTGTCGGCGGCTTCTGCAATTTTGTCGTGAAATACGAGGTTTTCGGTGAAGTAGGTACTTTCGTCCTCACGCTCGGCAGCCTCGGACATTCGGGTCAGGCTGGCGCGCAAGTCTTCAAGGGCTTGGTCGTCGCCGGTGGCCGCGACCCGTGCGCACAAATAGCCAAACACCATGGCGCGCAATTCATACAGCTCAAGCGCGTCATCCAAGGTCAGCTTGCGTACGTACACGCCCTTGTTGGCAACGGTTGTGACCAACCCGTCTTTCTCGAGTGAGCGGGCAGCCTCCCGCACAGGGGCGCGGCTGACGCCCATCAAAGCCGCAAGGGTTTGTTCATTCAATCGCTCACCAGCGGGCACTTCGCCGCCCAGAATCATTCGCTCCAGTTCATCCCTCACTTCGAGGACGAGTGGCTTTTTTCGCTTCAATTCTAGGTCGTTGACCATGATGTCTCCCCAAACTGGTATGCATATGCAGCAATATTAAATGTCGATTGTCAACATTATTTCGTTGATTAACCCCTTTAGCCTCAGTACCCAAATGATAGAGTTAACGTAACGTCTGCTTTACGGACTGCAACAGGAGGGTGGCTGCCTATGGATCGCACACTTACAGGGAAGACGGCGTTCGTTTCCGGCTCAGGGCAGAACATCGGACGGGGCGTTGCGGTTCGGCTGGCGCAGCTTGGGGCGAATGTCGTGGTCAATGGGTCCAGCAATGCGCAGGCCTGCGAAGAAACCGCCAAGTCCGTGCGCGCGCACGGTGTTGAGGCCATGGTCGTGATGGGCGACATGAGCAATGCGGAGGATGTCGAACGGATCACCAAAGCTGCGTTGGCGCAGTTCGGCACGATTGATATTCTGGTCAACAACGCGGCCCGACGCCCGCACAAGCCGTTCCTCGAAATGTCGGATGACGATTGGAATGGTGTCGTTGATGTCGCGATGACAGGTTCTTTCCGAACTGCGCGGGCGTTTCTGCCCGGTATGGTCGAACAGGGGTGGGGCCGGATCATCAACTTTGCGGGGATGAAGGCGATCAAAGGCTATTATGAGGGGGCGCCGATTTCGGCGGCCAAACACGGGGTCTGGGGGCTGACCAAGGCGTTGTCCACTGAGTTCGCCTCCAAGGGGATCACCGCAAATGCGATCTCGCCGGGGCAAATCGCCAAGGACGGCGGGGACACACAAGACCCCAAGCGCGTGGGCAGTATTCCCGCGGGTTTCATGGGCACGTCCGAGGATATCGCAGCGGCGGTTGGCTATCTGGCCTCACCTGAGGCGCGGTTTGTAACCGGCCAGATGATCGCCGTTAATGGTGGTGAGACAACCTAGATGCGTATAAATACACTCCAGTAGGCGGCACATGATGGGCAATATATCGGGCATTGCTGGGACGATCGCATTGTCGGGCGTGGGCACAGTGATCCTGGTGTGGCTGGGTGCTCCGCTGCCGTTCTTATTCGGACCGTTGGGTGCCTGTCTGCTGGCGGCCTTGGCTGGGATGCCCGTGGCCAAGCCGGGCAAGCTCGGGACGCTGATGCGCACCGTTCTTGGGGTCGCGATCGGGGCCTCGATCACGCCAGAGCTGATTGAGCGCGCGCCGCAAATGGTGATCTCGCTCGCTATGGTGCCGGTCTATGTGATCGTGATCGCATGCATCGGCATTCCGTTCTTTCGTCGGGTGTATGGGCTGGATCGGCCCACGGCCTTCTTTGCGTCTATGCCCGGTGGTTTGCAGGAAATGACGGCCTTTGGAGAGGAGTCTGGTGCCAATGTCCGCACGCTCACCCTGATCCATGCAACGCGGTTGTTGGTTATTGTGTTGGTGGCTCCGATCATCATGGTGCTGGGGTTTGGTGCTGACCTCGACAACCCAATTGGCGCGCCAGCGGCGACGCTGCCCCTGCATGAGTTGGTGATCATGGCCGGGGCTGCCATCATCGGTTGGAAGGTCGCGGCGCGGATCGGCATCTTTGGCGCAGCTATCATCGGGCCGATGGTCCTTGCGGCGGCGTTATCGCTTGGGGATGTCATCCATTACCGCCCCCCGTCCGAGGCGATCTTGGCGGCACAGTTCTTTATCGGGATGGGGCTGGGTGCGGGCTATGCCGGGGTCACATTGGCTGAGCTGCGCAAAGACGCTTTCGCGGGGTTGGTCTATGTGGTGATCGTAGCCGCTGTGGCCGCAGCCTTCGCCGAGGCCGTGATCCTGATGGGACTTGCCCCAGCACTGGATGGCTTCTTGGCCTTTGCCCCCGCCGGGCAGGCAGAGATGGCGATTTTGGCCATCGTTGTTGGGGCGGATTTGGGCTTTGTCGTGTTGCATCACGTGATCCGGGTGTTCTTTATCCTTACGTGTTCGCCCATCGCAGCACGGCTGTTGCGGTTTTCCGGACCTAGGGCGGGGAACCAATAAAATGGACGCGACGTGGCATGTTGAGGCGTCTGTGCATTGCCCGTTGGGTGGTCCCGGGGATCCGGGGCCGTATTCCGGCGCGGACAGCTTTATCTTTGTCAGGCTGCTGCTGCGTGACCCGGATGGGGTTGAAGGCACGGGCGTAACGGGACGGTTTCTTGCGCCCGAAGTTGCACATTTCCTCAACCGCGTGGTGCCCGATGTCTTGAACCGCGGCTCGCACGACCCCGTCGGCGACATCGCCAAGCAGTTCAATCCAAGGCAGATGGGGGGGGTCGTGGTGTTAGGGTTGTCGGCTTTGGACATTGCGCTCACGGATATTCGCGCCAAACGGTCGGGGCAAAGCGTGGCCTCGCTGCTTGGGGGGCAGCGGCGCGCGGCCCCGGTTCATGTCACATGCGGATTTCCGGAAT
>Ga0228670_1001317_pt1 | contig 11062 bp, 15 predicted proteins | sample 85DmetaG_FD_182785 | JGI IMG/M metagenome (GOLD analysis project Ga0228670, IMG submission 182785) | Seawater microbial communities from Monterey Bay, California, United States - 85D | ecosystem: Environmental > Aquatic > Marine > Coastal | place: USA: California | collected 2016-10-13
ACGCTTTTGCTAAAATGATAGGCCCCGTTTTCGCGGTTTAAATTATAGTCGAACGTAAAGCCGCCGGTATTAGTTGGCGTGTATTCGTAGCCGTTTAAATAATATTTGTATATCGTAGACATTTTTTATTTATCGTATTTTGATTTTTCAATATTAGGATCAATCCTTTTTGCTAATTCGTAGCTAATCCAATCTAAATTATGCCGGCAATTATAGCCGCCCAAATCTACTAAAATATTATTATCTTCTTTTCGTCCGGACCAATTGGCCGGCGTTGTATTCCAACTTAAAACAGTTTCCCGGTTAAATACTTTTCCGTTTCTTTGGTCGCAAAAATCGCGCGTTGTCTTTATTTCGCCCCCGGCATAAATAGCGTAGTTTAATTCCGCCGCTTCGCTGAATTGTTGGTCTAATTCGCGGGTATATTTTTGTAGTTCGTCGGTACCGTTTCGATAGTGGTAATTTTCTAAAAGGCCAAATTTATTTTCTTTACCTTTTATTTGTTCGGTTAATACGCTTTTTAATTGTGTTACGTTTTGGCCGCTTATAATGCCTTTTTTTATTGTTTTTTGTATTTCGTTTGCTACTTGGTTATTATCAAATAAATCATCTATAAAGCCGTCTGTTATTGTTTCGCCCCGGTTTAATATTCTTTTTTTTGCTGCTTCGGTTGGGTTAAATGGCGTAAAATAGTCTACGGTTTTATTAGTTAGCTTTTTAAATTGTTGATCGTAATAATCAAACATTGAAACATTAACAACCTTTTTAATAAACCGCTTTAATCCGCCGGCCTTGTTAGCCTTCTTTAAATTGGCGTTTGTGTTTTTTATTGTGTTGTTTTCGTTTATCTGTAAACTAGGTAAAAAATAATTTAATACATAGGAATTTAAGCGCCTTTGCATAGCCGAAGCCTTAGATAATAGCCCTTTTTCACTTTTTCGTAATAGGGCGGCCCGTTCCCGGGCTTTTTTTCTTAATTCCGTAACCGTTGGCGGCATTAATTAATATTTATTTGTTCGCTAAAATCCCGTATTTGTCGGGGGCTATTGTCCTTTATTAATTGGTTCGCGTATGTTTGGGCCTTTGCCGTAATTATTGCCTTTTGTCGGTTATAATCTAGCATTAAAAAAGCCGGTTCATTGTTTAAAATATCTTCCGTAATTTCTTTAAAATTCAGATAAAGCGCTTTTTGTATTGAAGAATCCGGCAAATTTAATATTATTTGAGCCTTTAATTCGGCCGGTATCGTTGCGAAGGGTTCAAATTTTCGCATAGAATTGTAAACGCTAAAATAGGCCGAATCCGTGCGGTTCTGTTTAACGTTTAACCGCTTGTTTATGTTTTCGATCGCTTCGCTATTGGCGCCGGCTTCTTTTGCTAATTTCAATAAGTTTAACAAATAATCTTCGCTTTCTAAATCGTATTCGTTAGTATATAATAATTCGCTTTTTACGCCGTCAATTTGTAGCGTTTCGGCCATTGTTTCAATAGTAAATAAAAATAACTTTTGCGGCGCCTTTGTAAATTCGTATAAAGAATCTTGGGCGGTATCATAATAATTATTTATTTGTGTAGCGGTTGCGGCGGTTGTTTGTTGGTGGCTAATATCAACGCCGAAAATACTCTCTATAATTTTGGGCGTGTATTCGTTTACGTCCTCTTTTTGTTGTTTTACTATGTCAAACGGTATATTAACGTAAAAAACTAAGTCCTTCGGGCTTATTGTTGTTTGTTCGCCGTCGTCGCTTGGTAGTTGTACTTCGATAACATCCTGACTACTTGTATGTACTTGTTTACCGGTTCCGCTACAAGCCGGGCAATTATCGCCGGACGGGTGCAGCGTGCCGCCGCGGCATATTGCGTGCGTGTCGGTGTCTTGATAATCGCACGGCGTATAATATTGTATTTTTTGTAAAAAGGCGTGCAGCGTTAAGGATAGGTCGTATTCGGAACCACGGTTAACAAGTTGTTTATATTCTTCGGTTGCTTGGTCCCAAAAAGAAACAAAAGTTTTGCCTTCGGTTTTTTTGTCGTAACGATAACCAACGCGCGTAACCGGTACGGCCCCGGTTTCGGACGGCTGAAATAATAAAATATAGCTTTTATCGTTTACCGTTTCTATTGTTTCAAAGGTCCCGGCTTCGTTTGTAAATTGGTCGTAAAAGTTAGAATTTACTAAAATTTGTTCTTCTAATTCTACGGCTAACTCTAAACCTTCGGGCGTAAAAGTATAATAAATTTTTATTTGTTTTTCGCTACTACTTTGGCCGTCCATATATTGGACCGTTTCGCAAAGTTCACAAACACAATAATTTAAAACGCCTTTACTTTGTTTAAAATCTTTTACTTCGTGCGAATTAAATACAAACGGGCTGAAATTATCAACGCCGTTTAAAATAGAGTGCCGCACCCAATAAAAGGCGTTTGGGTCTATATTATTATAAAATAACGCCGTTTCTTCGGACCAAGTTAATAAGCTTTGTCCGTCGTGGCCGTAATTGTTTAAATATTGGCCTATTTCGGCGCTTTTTTGTTCGTCGTCGTGCCTTACATCTAATTTTAATTTATCGGCCCTAAATACGCGCTTAAAAAAGCCCTCTACTTTACCGGCTACGCTTTTAGTTCTGTTTTGGGTAATTTGTACGCGTTGCGCCTTTTGGGCGTCCGTTTCTCGAGGTTTATAATTTACGATCAACTCGCCGTAACCGTCGCCCGTTACAATTTGGTTATAAAAGTGGGCTAATTCACAAGTATAATAATAGTTTTTATGAGTGTAACCGTTTATAACCGCCTTTGTTTTATTGTTCATTTTTTAGCCTTTTTGGTACGTGTCTTTTTGTTTGTTGCCGCGCGTTGTCCGCGTTTAGGGTATTTTGTTTTTTTGTGTTTCATTTTTAAAACTTTTTACTTTTTTTACCGTCACAATTCCAAAGCATACGCGCGAAATCGTTAGGCGTTGCGCCCTTTTTACTGCTTTTAATTCCGGCGGACCTTGTACAATAATTATTGCCGCGCGGCGTGCCGGGTCCTACCTTGTAGCCTTTGGCGCCAAATTGTAAAACGCCCGGGCCGCCGTCCGTTGGTGTGGCTTTGTATTTTTTGCCTTTGGCGGTTCCGGCGCTTATTTTATATTTGCGACCTTTTACGGTTATTGTTTTGCCTATCTGTATCCTACTTTTTGCCATTACTTTTATTTTTTAATCTTTGCTAAATAGCCTAATGTTTCCGGGTAACAAATAAAATATTGAAACGCGTCTAAATGGTGGCCGCGTTCTTCGTAGCCTTCTTTATTTTTCTTTTTTAGTAGCCGGCCGGTTCCGTCTTGTAAACAAAACTTTAAATCTTTTATAAAGTTAATACATTTTTTTGAATTTATTAAAACGCGTACCGGTAGGCCGCCGCTAAACAATAGATTTAAAAACGCCTTACGGCCTAAACTCCCGGGCGCTATATTTTTAAACCGTGGGTTTTGTTTTGGTATTCGTTCCACGCAATTAATAGCGCTTTGTTCTAAGCCTTTTTTAAGATCATAAAAATGCGTTTTTGTGTCTTTTACCCCCAAACGCTTGTTTCCGCTTGCATCGCCGTATAAAAAAAAACCGCTTTGTAGGTCGTAACGTGCCGCAATTTCGGCGCCCAAATTAAAAGCGTCGTTTCGTGGGTGTTCGTTGCTTACTTCGTCTATTACTTTTAGAATCCAATAATCAGTATAACCGGCCCAAAAGCCGCCTTTTATATATTCTAATTCGATTATTAAACCGCTCATATACGGCCGTACGTTAAAATCTACGGTATAATGCAGCGTATTTTTTCCGTCCCTTAAAACATCGTCTTTTACGTGTTTAGCCGGGTTAAATGCGTGCGCGAATAAATCGCCCGTTTTAACGCGCCCCCAACGGCCGCGCTCGTAGACTTCGTAATATGTTTCTGATACGCTAGATAATAGCTTTAATTGGCTTTTATAGTCGTTATCTATAAACCTATTATCTTTGTACGTTGTATTTATTACCCGGGTTTGTAGTTGGGCGCCGCCTTCGGTTTGTCGGGTAAACTGCCAAACTTTGCCCGGTTCCAAGTATTCAAGGTTTTTTATATAGTCCGGCATTTTTGGGCTTAATTGCGGTTCTACGTATTTTTGCAACCAATGGTTACGGTCTACCGGGTTAAAAGAGTAAACGAATTGTAACGGGTGTTTAAAATTGCCGCGTAGCCTTAAATCCAATTGTAAAAAATCGTTTTCCGTTAGTTCGGTTATTTCTTCGCAAAAAATACCGGTTATTCCGCTAATGCTTTTTATTTTTTCGGGATCATCTAAACCTAGCATTATAATTTTATTACCGTTGGGTAAAAATATTATTTCTTTGTCTACTTTGTTGAATGTACAAAAACTATAAAAGCCTTGTTCTTTTATAATTAGTTTTGTTTGTTCAAAAATAGAATCTTTTATAGTCCGGGCTACCTTACGAATAAATAAAAATTTGTGATTTGCGTCTTTTTCGTTAACTAATCGCTTAATAAACATTTGCACGGCATAAACACTTTTACCGGAACCGGCGCCACCGAATAAAGCTAAATAGCGCCCTTTGTAATTAGGGCAATATTTAGAGTATATTTTATTTGTTTTTATTGTACTAATTGCCGTTTTCATCTTCAACAATTTTAAAATTTAAACCGTCAAATTGTTGTTTTATTTCTTTTTTATCGCTTTGGTTTAATCGTTGTTTACCTAGCCAAATCAATAAGCCCCGGTCCCCACTTATTGCGCCGTCGTATTGGGCTTTTAATAGGGCTTCGTTTCCGGCTTCGCGCTTTTCTCTTAAATAGGCGGAAAAATCGACTTTTTTATCCTGTTTGCAATGGTCGTATAATGTTTCCGGGTGTATGCCTAACATTGCCGCGCATTGTACGCCGTTTGCCCCGGCTTTAAGTGCTGCATCTACGCGCGCCCAATTTATAATGATCTTTTTGCGTCCGGCGTTACTTTTCTTTTTTCCTTTCATATTTAAAATTAGCCGTTTATTAATTCGTGTAAATTTTCGCCGTTTTCGTAAAGTTCTAATATTTCGGCGTATTGGTGTTCTTTTATATTCCGGCTAACTTCTAAATTAAAAGTTTTAACACTACTTAAAAATAATTGTTGATCGTAATTAATAGCGCCGTTTTGTTGTACTTTGTATTCTAATTGTTCGGCCACATCTTTTAAAAATTCCGACAATTTCAAGGCGTTTAATACCGGTAAATTTATACTTATATCGTTCATTGTTACAATATTTTAAAAACGGCGGTTCAATTAAAAACCGCCGTAACATAAACAACTAAAAAAAATCCTTTTTTATTTCGTTTGTTGGCTGCTTATTGCCTTTTCTATCGTTTGGATTAAATCCATTAACAGACGCCCGTAAGCAAAAAAGCGTTTAAAAGGTCCTAGCTTTTTAATATCCTTAATTTTTTCTATTAAGGCGCTTTGGAATTCTTCTTGTTCTTTTAAAAGTTTTTCGTTTTCGTTTGTTAATACGTCGATTTTTATTTTTTGTTCTTGTATTTTTTCTAGTGCCTTATTAATTTCCATTTTTAGCGGTTTTGTTTTGTTCTTTTATGTGGTTACTTAGAATAATATTTAGATAATCATTTAAACGGCGGTTATTCGCTTCGGATAACTTTTTTAAGTTGTTTACTAATCCGGCGTTTTGTTTGTTTTCTCTAAAAGTTAATGAGTTTTTTAATTTTTCCTTTTGCATATTTTAATATTTTGTACTATAAAGATACAAAAATTATACTATAAAAGAACAAAAAAGGCCGCCAATATTCCGGATAAAATAAAAGGCGGCCTAAAAAAGAAGAGAGCATTTACAAATATATAATTTTTTACAAAACAAACAAAAAAAGCCGCCACGAATCGCAGCGGCTTAATAGGCTTAATTTAACCAAAGGCCCGGACCTATGCCAATAGCCGGACCTATAACGTTAACCCCCGTTAAACGTTATATTTTAAAATTCCGGTTTATACGGTTTATTTGTTTGGTTTTCTTCGGCTTCTATTGTGTTAAATGTATCTATTAAAGAAACGGCCTTTTTTGCTTTTTTGTATTGGTTCCGTATTACTTCTTTTAAAAATAGATTTTCACTTTGTAGCCGGGTTAATTGCTTTTTTAGTTCGTCCATTTTAAAAAGGTAAATCGTCGTTATAAATATTTGTTTGCGCTGCTACTTTTACCGGTTCTTTTATTGGCGCTATTTCTTCGGCGTTAACCGTTTCGATTTTCCACGCTTGCAAGGTAACAAAATAAACCGTTTTATTTTCTTTGTTGATCCATTCGCGGCCGCGTACATTAAAATATACTTTTGCTTCTATTTGTTTAGATATACCTTTTAAAAGTTCGGTTTTATCGTTTACGGTTTCAAATTTTATTTTTTGGGGGTACGTGTCGCCGGTTTCTAATATAAATTCTTGTTTGCTAAAACTATCGGTTATTTGTTGTATTGGTAAAACCTTTTTAATAGTTCCGGTAATTGCTAAATTTTCCATTTTTAAAATATTATTTAGTTGTTAATAATTGGCGCCTATCTTTTGCGGCGCTTTCTTTTTTTAATTTGTTCTAATTCTTTTAAATATTGCCTTTCTTGGGTGTCTAGTAGTTTATCAATACGTTTTATTGCTTCGGTTGTTTCCGGGCTAAATTTGGCGGTTATTTCGCTTCTTGGGTGGCAATTATGTTTTATAACGCCCCAAATTTCTGCCGCGGCCGGGTTGTCCGGTTCAGTTCGCATTAAATAGGTTTCTATTTTTGATAATTTTAATCTAAGCATTTAAAAAACGCTTTCTATTATTGTGTTATAAATCCAATCCGCGCAAAGATCGCGGCCGCTTCTAGTTTGTAATATTTGGTTACATTCTTTTTTATTATCCATAAAAAAGCATTCAAATAATACGGCCGGCATTCGTGTTTTATGAATAATTGTAAATTTTTCCTCTTTAATGCCGCGCCAACGATATGAAGGAAAACTTTTTTTATATTGTTTTTGTGCTTCGGCTGCTATTTGGTGGCTTTTTTCGCTTGCGTTTGGGCTTATAAATACTTCGCAACCGTGGCCGCCGCCGGCGTTGGCGTGTATTGATATTAAAAAGGAATTATTAGCGTATTTATTGGCCCGTTCTACGCGCGAATTTAAAGATATATCGATATATTCGGGGTTTATGTCTATGTAGGGAATATAAACGGCGCTTAGTCGTTCAATTACCCGGGCTTTAATTGCCCGGTTAAATTCGCCTTCGTAGAGTATTGTGCCGTCGGACCAAACCGGGGAACGTTTGCCGGCGGTTTGGTATTGGCCGGCTATTATTCCCCCGTGGCCGGCGTCTAAAATTACAGTTTTCATTTTTTAAAATTTTGTCTTATTGCGTGTATTAACGCGCCTAAAAAGATAATAAAATATATTGTAAATATAGGCGTTATCATCATTAAAATAAAAATTAATATTGTGTTCAATTATTGTATTTTTCTAAGTTATAAAATTTTATTATATCTCTTAATTTTTCGCCGTAACATTTAGCGCCTTTGTAGCAGCTAGTTGCGTAAACCGTACCGCCTTTTTTTACGTGTCTTTTGCTTTGTTCTATTGTAAGGCCCCCACAAAGCGCCGTTAACCAATCGTTTAAAGTTGGGTTTTGGGCTTTTATTCTTTTGCCGTATTTTAGTAATAAATAGCTTTGGTTTCTAAGTGCCCCCCATTGTGACACAAAGCGCGTAAATTTGTTATTTGGTCCGTCGTCGAATGCTAGAAGGTAACCGCCTTTTTGTAGATCGCTTTTTTTACCCCGGAATTTTACACCGAATAAATTATTACCTTCGGCGGCTAATCTACTTAAACCGTAATTACTTTCTATTATTGCCATTGCAATAACCAACGCGGCCGGAATGCTTTTAAATTTTGGGTTTTTGTATTCTTTTTGACATTCGGCCCCGAAAAATTTAATAAATTGGTTTTGATAGTTTTTTTTCCACTTTTTAAACCGGGCTTTTACTTCAGGGCTTTTTATGTGTTGGCCTTTGCTTTCGGCCCGGGTCAACCAACTTCGGCCAATTGGTAAACCGTAATTATTATATTTTGTTTTTTCCGGTTCTTTGTCGTTTCGTCCGGCGTAAACTTCGGCGCCCGTGTCCGGTGTTTGGGTCTTTATTGGGGCGCTTATTGTTGGGGCTTGTATTGGGTCCGGTTGTGTTGTTTTAAAGCTAAATAGGTAAAAAGTTAGGTTTGCTATTGAACAAAAAATAATTAGATTTTTCATAATTTTTAATTTAGTTGTTAGTTGTTTTTAAAATAATTTTAGTTGGTTGTTTTCGTAGTTAGTTATTAGTATTTCGGCACGGCGGTTTTTTAGGTTTTGCCGTTCGCCTATTATATGAATATTTAAACCGCGCGTTTTTGCTTGATCTAAAATAAACGGGTTGTTAAATTCTGAATAGGCAAATTTACAACCGGTATTTTGCAGGGCGTCGAATAGGTCAATACTGTCTAATTCTTGCCAAGTGTTGGAATTTGAATATGTGTCGACGGTTTGAAGGTAGGGCGGGTCGGCATATATAAAAGTTTGTTTTATTCCGCCTTCGCCTCTGTTATCTAATGAATATTTTTTAAAAAAATCTTTAAAATTATAATTTATAAATTGAACATCAAATAAAAGTTTATTTGTATTTTCAAAATTTTTATAAAGTATTTCTTTAGCATTATTATACCCCTTAATACTTAAACAATCCATTTTGCCTAAATATGTAAAATTAGACATTAACAAAAACCTAAGCGCCTTTTTTATTGGTTCGGTTTCTTTGTTATGTTTCCAATACTTTAATAAATCGCTATGTATAGGCATTAAATAAAACGCTTTTTCAAGTTCTTCGCGTCTATTCATTACGCATTGAAAAAGGTTAAAAACGTCTGAATCTAAATCATTAACAATATTATATTTTGCTTTTGGTTTATTAAAAAACATACCGCCGGCCCCAAAAAACGGTTCTATATAAATTTTGTGCGGTGGAAAATATTTTTGTATTTCCTTAGCTATCTTTTTTTTATTGCCTAAACGTCGTAAAATCATTTTTTTGTTTTTAATAATCTAAAATTAAATTGCCGTTTGCGTCGTGCGTAAAATCAAAATTTTTGGGCTCCCGGGCGCCTCTTATGTATTCAAAATTTACCGTACTACTGCCGGTGTCCTCATCTTTTTTAACTTTAATAACCGCCTTACTTTTGTTTATTAGTTCAGTTCCTAAATGGCCGCGCGCGCTGCCGGTACTTCGCGCGTTGTGTAATACCGGAATGAGTAAAGTATTATTTTTACTTATAATTACCTTTAAATGGTCTATTAGTTGGCGGCTACCTTTTTGATCGTTGTAATCTTCGCAAATATCCACGACGCCGTCAATTATTAAAGCGCCAACGTTCCCGACTTTATTTACTACATATTCGACGAATGCTAAACGGTCGGTTAAATTTATATCCGTTAAGCAAAAAGAAAATAAATTTTTAGGGTCCTTTTTATAGCCGGCTTGTTTTAATATTTGTTTTTGGCTTTTGTAAAAGTCGGGGGCGTTTTGTTCGGTGTCTAATATTATAATATTACGGCCGCCGCTTGTACCGCTAAAATTTAAAATTGGGTTATTTTCGTCGTTTTGTAGCAGCGCGGCGGCTATTGTGTTGGCTATTGCACTTTTTCGGCTTTTAGCGGCGCCCACGATCGTTACAATATCGCCGAAACTTGCAAACGGTATTAAATCGCCGCTTAATATATCCGTACAAAATAGGTTATATTCTATTTTTGGCGGCACGTTTTTAATACTAAACCGGGTATTATAAATTTTATCCATTAAAGGCGCGTTTATTGCCTTATCTTTTGCGGTTTTGTCGCCGCTTACAATAGCCGATAATTTATCGTTGAACGTGTCGCGGTTCCGGCTTAAACGGTCGCCAAATCCTAAATTATATAGGTCTTTTGCGGCTGATGAATAATCGCCGGCGTGGTTCAATTGGGCGTAAACTTGAAACGAATTATAAGCGCGGCCCGGGTCGAATTCCGTTGAACTTGTAAAAACGTATAATAATTTTAATTCTGAATTATAGCCGGCGCCTATGCCTTCGGCTAAAGTTTTACCGGGCCTTATGTAATAATCATTTTTACCCCGGCTATATTTTAGGATCCAACCGGCCGACTCTAAAAATTCGGGCGGTTCGTGGGCTTCGTTAAAGGCTTCTATTGTTGTTTTGTGGCCGCCGGTAATTTGTGGCGGCGTTGGCGCTTTGTGTTTAAAATATTCGTTTGTTTCGTCGAAACTTTTACAAATATTTATAATTGTATTTCGTTGGTTGTTAGTAATTTTTTGTAATTGGGTGTAATTTTTAGCCGGGTTATCGTATGTATAACCAATAGAAGGAGGCGCTAAAATATAACCCCCGTCGCCGCGTGTTTCGATTAATACGCGCGTTTTGTCGTGTTCGTTTTTTTGTTCGTCTTTTGTGGTGTACCTCGAGGCCAATTTTTTATTTCCTTCGTTAACGTCTGTTAAATAGCTTAAATGATAGCCGCCGCTTATTGTTTTGGTTAATATTAAACTTTCGTAACATTCGGCGCCAACGCCCAAAATAATGGCATCTAAAAGGCGGCTTAAAAATTCGCCGTTTTTAGCGTACTTTAAGTCTATGTCGATAGTTTCCATTCCGGCGCCGGTTAATACCGCCAAACCGCCTAAATTTTGCGAATTAAATATACTTTTAACTTGTTTGTTAGTTTGTCCGGCTTGGTATTGTTTCCAACTTACAAGCGGTTTTTTACCGTCCGGGCGTGTTGGGTCGTTAGTTGGAATGACCTTTAACCCGGCGGCGTTTAGAATAATTGCGGCGTCTAATAGTTTGTTTTTCATTTAGTTAGTTGTTTTTTATGCTAGTCTTTGGCGGTCGTTTTCTTTTTGTAAAAGTTTTTTAATATCGCCTTTTCTTTGGTTGTAATCGCTTAGGCGGCTAAACCAACGCTTAAAAGCGTTTAGGCGTCTTTGGGGGTTGGGGCTTAAAC